>Ga0325404_1003297_pt1 | contig 17261 bp, 11 predicted proteins | sample PopdelMetagenome_18_FD_205664 | JGI IMG/M metagenome (GOLD analysis project Ga0325404, IMG submission 205664) | Populus deltoides microbial communities from Bellville, Georgia, United States - Xylem-Control-R1 | ecosystem: Host-associated > Plants > Phyllosphere > Stem > Wood/Secondary xylem... | reverse complement strand
TGAATGTCCTATCCACTTTCATCCGTCCCTGAATTTCGATTGACCCATAAACATAAAAAAACACAATTGTAGATGGAAGCAACATGGGCTGTCATAGTCGCTGGCCCCACCAAATTAAATCCCTTACAGTCAGTTACTTAGTGAATAAGAAAAGGATATTTTTACTTATCATAACACCACGATGTCAAACTCCATGATGCCAGAGCTCTCCGCATGGGCTCTGCCAACAAGTTTCCTTCTCCCCCGCTAAAAATAACAAAATAAAAATAAATAGTTTTGTATGGAAAATATAAATAAAACATGAGAAAGACTTTTCATTAGTGAATGGAAAAAGGTTATTTATAACTCAGTTCCAGAGTTCACTGAAATTAATTAACTATTTCTCATAGTTTCATAAACTATATATTAATTAATCCTTTTATTTTTAAATTTATTTATAAAAATATGGTTATGGCACTTTTCAAAATATTTTTCACTTAAAAATATATTAAAATAATATTTTTTTTATTTTTTAAAAATTATTTTTAATATCAGCGTATTAAAATAATCTAAAAACATAAAAAAATATTAATTTGAAGTAAAAAAATTAAAAATTTTTAATTTTTTTTAAAAGCGTTTTTGAAACTAAAAAATAAATAGGAATAAATTTAATTATTTATGATTATATTTTTTGTTTTTTGAAAAATTAAAGGGTAAAAGAGAAGTAGATAAGATGGAAAAATGGATGGAAAAAAGGAAGAAGGGATTAATTAATTTATTATGATAAACTAAAGGATATTTATAATTAACTCTAGGAGAACATTAGGAAATCCACAACTAGAACATTGATGAGAGGGAATAACGTGGTTTACGCACAAGAGCTGCAGTACATGTTTATTTTTGTATTTTTAAAATATTTTTTTTAATTTTTGAATTGTTGATATTAAAAATATATTATATTAATATATTTTTAAATAAAAAAAACTTTAATTCTAATATAAAAAAAATTAAATAAAGAAGAAAAATATGAAACCGGAGGAAAAGAACCGGAGTGTTAAAATATCTGAACACTCCATTGTAATTCTCACCATCCTCCTCATCATAAAAAAAGAGAGAAAGAAGTCAACATAGTTGGTTCCTAACATACAAAATTTCTTTCTTCTCTGCGCGATCATCCTCTTCCTCAACAGATCATCAAAAAGAAAAGAAAAGGAATAATAAACTGTAAGTTTTTGTTTTAATCGCAATCATGCGATGTAGTTAACTCTTAATCTCCTTTTGGTTTTGGTTAATTTTGTTGTTGTATAAATTTCAGAAAATGGGAACGATATTGAAACCAGTCGCAGCAGCGACGCTTTTCCTATGCTTTCTTCTGTTGCCTATGATTTCCTCTGCGCTTTCGCCGCCGAATGATGGGTTGATTAGAATCGGACTGAAGAAGAGGAAATATGAACGGAACAACCGATTGGCTGCCAAGCTTGAGTCCAAGGAAGGAGAGTCTATTAAAAAGTACCATCTTCTTAGGAATTTAGGAGGAGATGCAGAGGATACTGATATTGTTTCGCTAAAGAATTACATGGATGCTCAGTACTTTGGGGAGATTGGTATTGGGACTCCCCCACAAAAGTTCACTGTAATATTTGACACTGGGAGTTCTAATCTCTGGGTTCCTTCTTCCAAGTGCTATTTCTCTGTGAGTTCTTTGCTTTGCTTTCATTTTTTTTTTTTGCGTATCCTGTCTTCCTTTATGACAAAGGATTGGATGTCATCATCTTGTGTCTTGTTGCAGGTTGCTTGTTATTTCCACTCCAAGTACAAGTCAAGCCATTCGCGCACCTACAAGGAAAATGGTTTGTTTGTTTGTTTTTATCTTAGTTGTGGGATTTCTTACTTGATCATTTTGCATCAAGTTTGTTTGAATTTCTTGCGTGATAATGGAGTCTGGGGCGTTTACTACATGGTCATATAGCGTCTGTCTTCCCAATAAAAGACTTGCAAGTATGTCATATATCTTCTGTAAACTCCTTCTGATGGGTCTTGAATGTTTTTCTAACATATCATCACTTTGGAGGTGCTTATGCCCAACATGTATGCCTTGTGCTTTTAAATGATTCTTGTCCTGCCATCAAGGTTGTTTTACATATGCTTCTATGACGTGTAATTGTTTGTTTTGGGGTGGGTTTGGGAGGGGAGTGTATTGACTGTAAGGATGAATTCATTGTTGAGATGCTGCAGTAGCAGTTACAGTAACAGTAGTGATCATCGAATATGGATCATCAATTAACACTTGTTGTTGCTAAGTGCTTGTTAGTATGAGCATGTGAACATATTCATCGTTTGGCGAAACTTAGCTACAGATGATAGGGAGAGTAACATGAACGTAATGCATGCACAGGAAAATCAGCAGAGATCCACTATGGAACTGGAGCTATTTCTGGCTTCTTTAGCCAAGACCATGTAAAAGTTGGTGATCTCGTGGTTAAGAATCAGGTAACTTGAAGGTGATGGTTACTTGAAAATTAAGTGCACTAATATGGTGGTTTCAGTTGATGGTTTGCACTAACTAGCAAGACTTGTTAATTTCAGGAATTTATTGAAGCTACCAGGGAGCCAAGCGTCACCTTTCTGGTGGCTAAGTTTGATGGCATTCTTGGACTTGGATTTCAAGAAATTTCGGTTGGAAAGGCTGTACCTGTGTGGTGTGTAATTGGCACATTGCTTTCGTTGGGTTTTGTGTCATAGATTGTTCATTTTTGTTGTATTGATCTTTCATGAATCGATAAGACAAAGATGCCCAGAACTTCATTAATCAGTTATCTAACTTTAGAATTTCTTCAGGTACAACATGGTTGACCAGGGTCTCGTTAAAGAGCCAGTTTTTTCATTCTGGTTTAACCGCAATGCTGATGAAAAAGAAGGGGGTGAAATTGTTTTTGGTGGGGTAGATCCTGATCATTACAAGGGTGAGCACACATATGTCCCTGTGACGCAGAAAGGATATTGGCAGGTTGGTGTTCCAACTGTCCAATCTACCGCTATACTATATGTCAGCGATTGGTTCAATTCAACATTGAAGATTCTTACTTTTCCTTTCCTTTTTATTTGGCAGTTTGACATGGGTGATGTCTTGATTGGTGGTCAAACTTCTGGTTAGCAGAGTTCTTTTTACTAGATTTGCAACTCTGTTCTGGGGAGATGTGGAATGATTTATTCCATAATTTCATTGGTTGCCATCATGATTTTACCATATCTGTTTCAGGATTTTGTGCCAGTGGCTGTGCAGCAATTGCTGATTCTGGAACGTCTTTGTTAGCTGGTCCCACGGTGTGTATTAAACCTCATTTAGTTTGCATAATTTCTGTGTAGCTCGCTTCTTGCTTATGAACTGTCTGGTTTGACCAAATCTTCTTCTCACAAAAGAAGATGGGAGTTCCAAGCTAGATCGATTGCTAAGGATTGGTTGTATTGCCTTTGCTTCTAAATGGGGAATTAGATGTCATGCTTGTTTTTATGAGTCTCTGTATTAAACATTGTTCCATATTTAACAATGAACAATTTTTAAACTTATTAGCACTTGGTTTTCTTCTCTGCTCACCTAATTTTGTAGCATAGCAATCTTTTTCTTTTTTTTTCCTTTCCAGCATCAATGTCTATGATGTTCAATGCTTGAATTTGCTGGTCTGTGTCTAACTACTGTTATTTTGTATTTCATTTGCAGACTATTATTACTGAAGTGAACCATGCAATTGGAGCCACTGGAGTTGTTAGTCAAGAGTGCAAGGCAGTTGTTGCTCAATATGGAGACACCATAATGGAGATGCTTTTAGCAAAGGTACATCCTAAGCTGCTGAATATACCATTCTTGCCAGTGTGATGTGAAGTTCATTTTCTGATTGCTTTTCCCTGTTTGATTTTCGAATTATTATTGCTATCACATGTTAGGACCAACCGCAAAAAATTTGCTCACAAATTGGTTTGTGCACATTTGACGGGACACGAGGTGTAAGGTTAGACATGAAATGCTTTTCATTATTGCATGTCTAAAGATACATCTATTCTACTTCTGGCATAGCTAATATTGCTCCTTGCTCCTTGAATTACTTCCGAGATGATCAGTATGGGCATTGAGAGTGTAGTGAATGAGAATGCTCAGAAAGCATCGGATGGTTTTCATGATGCAATGTGCTCTACTTGTGAGATGGCTGTTGTGTGGATGCAGAACCAACTTAAGCAGAATCAAACACAAGAGCGCATTCTTGACTATGTCAATGAGGTAATCAACCATGGTTGTACTTAGCATATTCCCGTGAGTTAATGCTTACTCATGGTCTCATCTTGTAATTGCAGCTATGTGAACGACTGCCCAGTCCTATGGGAGAATCAGCTGTTGATTGCGATGGTTTGTCTTCCATGCCTAATGTTTCATTTACAATTGGTGGAAGGGTTTTTGACCTTAGCCCTGAGCAGGTATGGTGTAATCTTTATGGGTTTACTGGTTGTAGCTTGCAAGATATGCCTGATAGAACAAATGTGGTATCATGCCTGTGGGCGACCTGGAGAAATGAATTAGATATTGTCAGTGCTGTCTCTTGGGGCTTAATATCATATGAGTTCCAGTGACGAGCTTACTGTGGCTGACACTATTTTTCATATGTAACTTAGATTCCTAATGCAAATGAGCATTTGACTCACCAGCACGTTACAAGTGCTGATCTGTATTCTTGTTTGCTTGTCTGTTTCTGGTGATGCCACAGTATGTCCTCAAAGTTGGCGAGGGAGATGTAGCTCAATGCATTAGTGGATTCACAGCACTGGATGTACCACCACCTCGCGGTCCTCTCTGGTACTCCCTACCTCTTTCTCAGATACTGCGTTCTTCCAAGTGACTATCTGGTTTCAATAATCACATTGGATGGTTGTTGTAGTTTAAATGAGAGATGTCTAACCTTATTGGGATCACTGGATTGTTAAGTTCCTAGTTCATACTAATATCTTTTGCAATGCAGGATCTTGGGTGATGTCTTTATGGGTCGCTTCCACACAGTATTCGATTATGGCAATATGAGAGTTGGATTTGCTGAAGCTACTTAGTCAAATAGTTTGGCATTGGTTTGTTCTAGTGTTATCCACCTCTTATACCAGCATGTGTAAACCATACCATATGTTTCATGGTTGTCTTTGAAGTGCTGGAAGTTTCCCATGCTCGCATGTGTATATCTGCGTGGTGTGTTGCATACCACTGCTTACGTATTATATTTCAGTGGTCATTTTAAGTTTCAAGTAAACACTTAAATGTGCTGAAGTTCAATGTATTTGTGCTTGCTAAATAAAGATTATCCCTCTAGGTAACTGTAGTCGTTGATTGAATAGCCTTTCATTGGACATGAGAAGTTAATCTCCGTTAAAATTCTGTGATCTTGCTGTTTCTGGATTAGGTTCTTGATAGAAAATGTGAAGGCGAGTATTTCCTTATCTGGCTTATTTTGGGATTTATGTACTCCCGAGTGGACGCTTGTGTGTGTGAGGAGAGAATAGTCCATCCGCTTTTCCCACCTTGGAAGTTGGATTCTAGCATTCTTTGGCCTCATATTTCTTCTCTACTATGTACGCCTCTTCCATGAAAAAGGTCTGTTTTGATGTAAACGTAGGTCTGGTTGTCGCCCTTGTATCAGGATATGGGTAAGGCTAGCTGGTATTTGGCAATAGGGGGAATAGATTGATAGGTTGAAAAATGATCTTGAATTCTGGAGTGGCAGAAGAATGGAGGATGAATGAACCATGATTTCATACATGTAGGAAATCTGTCATACCGAAATTGATCTGACCACGAAGGCTTTTTTGCGAATAATAGCAGGATTGTAGAGTGAAGATGGATAAAAATCTCCAACGTGTATTGAAGTTGTGAAAATTTGATGGTTGGATTGGGTTTTTCATGGCTGTGTCTTTAGCTAAAGTGAGTAGGTGTGAGTAGGTTTGAATGTAGGCTGTCTCTGGGCTTGATTTTTCTTAAAAAATAATTTTCTTGTCAAAATAGGAGACCCTTTGATAGCTGATAAATAGAGAAAAATAATATATAAAAAATAGGAGGAGAAAACATGGGGTATATGTGTTCGTTGAATGAACTAATGCGAAGTCTTTGAATGACTAGAGCTTGCCTAGTTTTAATGTCTTACTTGCTAATCAGAGATATTTCCATGTCAGTTTACCTTGTGGTGTATCAAATATTTTATGACGAGTGGAGTTGTACGTGCTTTATGGTGAGTGTAGTAAAAACAGAGTGACCTCACCTCGTGATCAGGGAAGAAAAATAAATATTATTGGCAAAGAGGTTAGTATTTATTATTAGTTTGTGGTGCTTCTTGTGTTATTGATGGAGATGTTTTTACATTGCACGGATGCGCTAGTAGGTGGTGTGCAATGCCGCCCTGACTTCTCAGAAACACAAAAATATGTTGGGGGTGTGCATGGGCATGATATTGAACACTAGGTGAGTAGGTGTAGATGTTATGCTAAAGGGTGGCAATTTGGGGTTCGCCTGAATGGCCAGGACATCTGGTTGACTGGCTGTTTGCGCTTGGTTTAAATGACTAGAATTTTTAATTTTTGGATCAAGCTGAAACAACTATTGATAAAATTTTTATTTTTAATTTGGAATAATTACAAAAAACAAATCTCACAATGTTTGATCGAGTTTTTACTTTCCTATTATATTTTAAAAAATTATATTTTATATCGTGAATTTAACAAAAACTTCAAAAATGATTGAAAATGAAATTGTCCTCCTATATAATATACTAACACTTTTTTTAGTCTTGATATGTCTCTTCTAAAATTCATGATCCCTTTTAAACTCTAAAAACTGAACCATAAACTCTAGAAATTGCACATGAAAACTAATTTGACTTCGTAGTATAAGCTTTAATCAATTAGAATTATCAATTTATTAAACATTTCAATAATTCTACAATTGAATGTGTAATCTACACTTGAATGTTTAATTGCAGAATGGTTTGATACCAAAAAAACTTCATTTGGAAATACCACTTGGAAATGTCATTCCTAAATATGGTAGGAACTCATTATTAAAGATTATCATGGGTGGTTCAAATGAATCTTACTTGTTCATCCAAGTTTATGGTTGGTATTGACTTATGAAATTCTGTGAAGCCTGACCTGCTTTGTGCTAAGAAAACATATGTAATACGTGGACTTAACTTGTGTTTAAGACAACTCTTGAGCTTTAAAAATATGGATAAGGCCAAGCTATGGCCTAGTCATCATGCCTCCATCTTGAGGTGAAAGCTTGGTTTAGACTAGGAGTGTGTTTGATATTCAGGTAGTTTTTTATAGTTATGATTTGAAAAAAATAAGCTTAGAAAAATCACTTTTAGTAGTGGTTGATTTGATAAAAATATGTGTTTGATTAAAATTATGGTTGTTGTTAAGCAAAAAACACATGTCCAAAATGTTTGGTTAAAAATATAATTGGTAATGAGATGACTTAAAAGGACATTTATCAATTTTTGGTTTCTCTCATAAGGAGAAGGAAGAAGAAAAGAATGTCATTTTGGTAAGTTAAAAGGTAACAAACAATCAAAAAAAATTAAAGGATATAACATTGATTGAACTCTAATAAAAAAAATGGTAGAAGATGCTTCCTAATAACTGAGGTTGGACCTCAGTTTATTGGCAGATCCGACAGATTTAAACATAGTTTGGTTTTATAACCAAACACTTAATACTTGTGTTTCAACGCAAACATAAAAGCTACCTAAAAAACAAACAGGCTTTGGGTCTCATGATTAGGTCCTTTTGATCTATTTACTTTATGTATTTTTTTTTTCTTGTTCTTGTTATTCAGCAATTGTCTTTTGCTTAGTGATAATCAGGTGGCACTTGAATGTTCATCGCAAAGAGCTGACTGATCATAAAGGAAAGATAAAATCTTTTAATAAGCCAACCAAAAGAAGGAGATGGTTATTGGGCTTGAAGCAAGCGGATTAGGCTTATTTTTATAACGTGTAGTTTTATATTAATAGGCATAATTTTTAATCTAACCATTGAATCGAAATAAAATATTTCTAGAAGATTCTAAAAGTCTTGCTTCCTATAGAGTTAAGATTTTATAGCGATCAAACATCAGGAAGGTTTTGTGATTAACCTAAAAGTTACTGTTCAGGATTTGCAATGTTTTTCTAGTTAATTTAGGATTATTTTTACTATTTTGTTACTTTCTCAACATTTTTAATACATTTTACACGGTATAAATAGAGTTATTTGGCTTGTATTTAGGTTTTGAGTATTTTGATTTGAAAAATAATATTCTATGTGCAAGGTTCCTCTTACTCTTAGTTTTTCTTTGAACTTTAAAGAACTTATCAAAGATTACTTCTTTGTGGCACTCATCCTTCTAATTCTAGTTTTTCATTCTTTATAATCAAGGAGTTGGGGTTTTCATCCAATAACTATTGTGTTTTTATTCAAGTAATCACTAGGTCAGGTTCTTTTCGACTTGATTTTAGCTTTCATAGGTTATGTTCAATTTTTGATTGTGGGTTCTAAGGTTCTTACTTTTCAGGTTCACATCAATTGGTATCATATCTTCTAAAATTAAGTTTTATCATTTGATCTTTAAATTTTTCGTGCCTTTGTTCTTGTTTATCATATCTTACTTGTATAAAATTAAGTTTTATCATATCTTAGTTCTTACAAACTAAGATTTTTTGTTGTTTTTGTTTTGTTTCATAAAGAATTTAAATTTTTGTTTGTTTTTTGTTTAGTTCCTTAAAGAAATAAAGAGGCCAGCAAGAAAGGAAAAAGATAAAAATGTGAGACTATTATCATGAAAAGATAAATTTTGAGTGAAACACGAGTTTATTTACTAAAAACAAATTTAGATTTGACGTTGTATTTCAAAGGCATGTCATCTCTTGAGAAGTAGAAGAAAAACACATTTTTTCTTTGACAAGCCATGCAACAATATTTTAAGAAGATGAATGTAATGTTATATTTTGAGAAGATGAATGTAATGTTTGGCAAGATAAAAGAATGAATGGATAGACAAAAGGTCACGATTACTAATCTGCAATAGAAGCCATCCTAGAAGGTTTCTAATAATAGAAGGCTAAAAAGATGATCTACCACTCTTGTAGATGAGTTTGTTGATGATAATGAGGATTGAGATGTCGATGATTATGATCATACTTTATTCAACCAAGGGGGAAGATTGAATGAGATAAAGGCAATCACAAGGAAAAGATTTGTTCCTGGCCATTATTATCAGGAGTTTATCATAAATTACAAAGCTTAACATAAGATTCTAAAACTATAGAGGACAACCATAAAGAGATAGAGGTAGCTATGATTTAGAAAAATATAATGGAGGATAAAGAAGCTATCATGACTATGTTTTTGAATAATCTGAACCGTGAGATAATGAATGTTGTGGAGTTACAACACCAACTAGAGTTAGAAGATATGATGAGTATAGATACGAAAGTGGAACGATAATTTAAAAGAAAGGGTAGTTCATAACAAGTTCAAAATTCAAGTTCTTTTTTGACATAAAGACTGAATTGGAGAAATGAAAGGGCTACCCAAACCAAGTCAACATGTGAGTCAAAACCAAACCACCTAAGGGCAAAAAAGTCTTCATTAATAGTAGAGGTAAATTTGATTATCAAACGCCTTGTAATCATGATATTAAATGTATTTTATGTTTAGAAATAGGTCACATAGATTTTTAATATCCAAACAATAGAGTTATGATCTTATATATAAACCATTGGCGCAAAATTTATAAATCAGTGTTAAATAGGGTGATCCCCAACCAAAAGATACTAAATTATGAAAAAACAATGATGATTAAGAGATAAAATCCCTAGTAATATTAGTATAATTTTTGGGTAAAATAAAGTAATAAATTAGTAGGTGAAATTTCAGTCCAACGATAGATTGTGTAAACTTTCCAATCAGGTAAAATCATTTTTTTATGAATTGTGAATAAACTAGTGAATGATTTTACACATAAATTACATTGATCAGTATAAGCTCTGCATATAATCACGCAATTTTTAACCAAAAATAGAGGAAATCTGAAGAAAATTTTATTATGAATAAGGATGAAATTCCCTGATGAATTAGTTTGTAAATTTTGATGATTTAAGTAAATAAAACAGTACGCAAAAGAATCGATTGCCGAGTAAAATACCAAATATAACGAGTGGACAATTAGTAATGGCAAAACTATAAATAAAGAAAAATTATGTCTCCCTCTATATGAGGTTGACATAGGCCATAGAAGAACACAAGTTCTTCTCATTTTTATTCCTAAATCCATGGTTAATCTAATATATTTGAGTTGTGGGGAGATTATGAGTGATTATTGGTAAAGAAAACAAACTTAAAAAGGGGTAGAGAAAGAGAAATATACTTGACATTAAAGAGAGAAACATGAAAGTTTTGAAGAAGAAAGAAGATAAAAAAGAGAAATTTTTTAGGGAACACTTTATTGTGTTTAAATTTGTTTGGTAAGATGTTTCCCACCATAATTCTTGTTTTAATGGGTTTATTATAGATGGATGAAAAACCCTAAATTTCTTAATTTTAGGGTTTATAAAAATGGTTTGGGAATTTGATATTTTGTGTTAAATTTATGAAAGTAGCATGAAAGGGGAAAACAACTAAACTGAAAGCATAGGAACAATTTTGAAAATAAGCTAAAAAAGAAATTATACATTAGGGATGACCATATAGGAGGAATTTTGGGAAAATTGGCTAAAAGAAAATTGACTTAGATTTTGTAATAATGTATGTTATGTTAAATGTTGGCATGAGAAAATTTTATTTTGGAAAGATTTTTGGCTGAGTATGTGAAGTTCTTGTGGTATATGTGTGTGAGGGGAAGGTGGTAGATTAAAAGTTTGTGTTTCCTTATGGAAATAAATGTTATTAGTTAAAATGAAAGTTTTAGAATAGTGATGGAAGTAAGAATTCTTGACTTTATAATTGCTTGGCATGTTGTGCTAATATTTGAAAAGAGTAAAATTAAGTTTGAGAAACTTGGATGTGTGAATATATTGAGGACTAAATAAGATTATGGGTTAAGTTGTGTGGTAAGGAATGAGATAGAAGAAATGAAATTAATTGAAAAAAATAACATGAAGATTTGGCTAACAAGTGATCAGTCACATGTGTAGGTGGAAAGTAATATAAAAATTGGCTATTTGTGTTTGTTTATGTTGTGCTTATTGTTGAATATGAATGTTCTTAAGAATAGGTAGTTATGATAAATTGTAAATATTGATTAAATTGACTAAATTATTGGTTTGTAAGTTAAGGAGCTTTGGAATGGATTTAAGCACTTAGTTGATTTAGGTAATTCCAAGTTTATGGCTTGATAAATGTAATAAATGGATTATATAAAGTTAGGTGTAAGATAGAAAATTGTATTTGATAGGACTAACCGACTAAGTATAAGTCATTAATGGTTTAAATTGGATTATCAATGCTTGAATTGAAAAAGAAAAAAGATCTAGTAAATATAGTTTATATTTCTTTGTAAATGGGGAAGTTCAAGAAATTGCAAAAGATATGGAATTTCGATATAAAGAAAAATATAGATGGGTTTTATCTTATGAAAATATAAGAAATTGAATGTTAAATGTATACTGTAGTGAAAATTATATAAGTTTAATGTCTAGGTGACATCATTATGTTGGAATTAATTTGAATGGTAATAGAAATATAATTAAATAGATAATAATCAATACGGAAAAATTATGTTGAGACTTGTATGCTTTATAATATGATTGAATTATGTATGAGGTTAATTAGAATTTATGTAGAACATGTTATTTTAGTAATGGGTCTTGTGGTTATTCAAGTAAAAATAAAAGTTAGGAAATTGAAGAAAAAAAAATATGAAATTGGTATTTTCAAACAATGTTAAAGATGTTTGGATTTGATTGAAAGATTTTAAATGGTTGTTTTGGATTTTTCTATATATGGCCGAAATATTTATGAAGATGGAGAATTTGAAAATTTGACTTGGTAATGTAATTTTTTTTTGTATTAATTGATTATGTGTGGAAATGAATTATTGTAAGTTGGATGAAATTTGGATTATAGCATAATTGTATGTTTGTGGACATGTTTTGAAAAATATAGAAATATAAAATCCCAAATGTGTTGTGAGTTGTTGATATAGAAGGGAAAGTATTGAAGCGTGAATTATGGATGTTGTGATAAATTGGGTAAATTGTATAATTTTAATGGTTTATGTGTTATTGGTGAATAAATGAGGTTGAGTTTAATTAAGTATGCAAATTGGGAAAAGAAAATTATGTCAAGTAATTGGTAGGGTTTGAAATTGATAGTGTAAAAGTTCTAAATGAAGATTTAATTTAATTGCTTGAACATTAACCTACGGATTGCTTAATAATTGATAGTTGTGATGTGTGGATATTAATTTGAAATTATGGGATGTATGAAAATTTCTAAGGTTGAATTTGGAATTAATAATATATGGAGATGTAGGAGCAGCGTTCGAGGTGGGACTTGACTTCTTAGGAACTTGTACAATAGGAGTTCAAGGTAAAATTCATTCCTTTAGCTTTTTAATTATTTAAAATACTTTTGTAAATTGTTAACTTGCAATGAAATTATGTGTTGTGTAAAATTGTTATTTCAAGAGATTATATTGATAAGGCAAGATATAAAGATATATGTTATTTGTATTCGACCGCGACAGTGGTTTTGTGTGTGTGTGTGTGTGTGTGTGAACAACCACAATGGCAGAACCATTAGTATAAAATTATGAATGATAGTAACGATAGTAATCGGTAAATAAATGTGTTCGACTATAATGACGATAATCAATATATAATTGTGAATGACTGCAATAGTGATAACCAATAAATAAATGCATTTAGCCGCAATGGTGAATGTATAACCTTATATGACCCCAATGGTGGTAACCCAAATATAATTGTGAATGACTGTAATGATAGTGGTTAATATATAAATTATAATGACCATAATAATAGAACCTGAATATAGTAAAAAGTAAATAAATTAGTGGTAATGTCTAAGACTGATAAATTACTTGATACTTAGTCGACCATGTGGACGATGACAAAGGTTATAGATTTCATACTTAGTTGATCATGTGAAAGGTGACTAATGTTATGGATATTTACTTAGTTGGTCATGTGGATAGAGACTAAGGTGATTGTTATGGTATCATAGTTGACTGTTTGGGCAGAGACTATAGATACACAGATAAAAGATTAGTTGGCTGTTTGAATGGAGATTAATATGAATGATTTGTGTAAGGTCAACCATTTCGAGGTGACTTACTCTAACAAACATGGGGTATATAACTGCATATGAAATTATAGGGTGTTACATTACAAGGCATATAAAATTAAATATATGAGAATTTAATATGTGGGAATTAAATGGACACGACAATGGAATTTGAAATATAAATTATGGTTATCGAAACCAAATTGATGAGTGTATGATTAATATTGAATAATGAGTTGTAAATATGGAGGTTAAATTGATAGAAATGTCAATGAGCTAAAGAAGATGTAAACTTTATTTTGAAATGGCAAATGGTAATATAAAACATATAATAGTATAAAAGTTATTTGAAATGGTAAATGGTATTAGGGATTCAAAGTTGAATTAATACTCATATTAAATCAATAAATGGGTCAAATGAATATTTTTGTATGAAAAATATATAGATGGGTTATAAATGGGTCTAATGAATATTTGAGCATGAGAAATATATAAATGTTCCATAAATAAGAAAAATAAATACTTAAATATAAAAATAAATAGACGAGATATACAATGACATAATGAGTAATTAAGACAAACAAACCATGAATGTGCATAAATAATAAGGGGGAAATAAAATATAAATTAATCTTGATTATGAACTAAGAGTATTGTGATGACCTTGTGGAAGTGCTATGAATTAATTGTGTTGTAAAATAAGATAATTGTGCAGATTAAATATGGTTATGAAACGGAAAGTGACAAGAATTAAATGTGTTATGAATGAAATAATGGTGTGAGTTAGATACGACAATTGTACAAATTAAATGTTTAAAGAGACGAATTATGTTATGAATAAAATGTGTTATGAACAAAATTTGTTATGATGCGACTATGATAGTTTAATGTGTATAATGATATATATAGAGAGTTCATCAAAGATTAATGAAAATGTATTAAATTAGAAACTAGCATAGATTTAATGTACTTACATAAAGGGTAAAGGATAATGGTTTTTCTTATATAATTACCAAATGTTAGTAACCAAGATAATATAAATATTTATTAAGATTTTCATAATAATCTTATGTGTCTTACATGTTTCTTCTATTGAAGGTTCCAATTATTCATAATGTGATATCGAACTAACTCGCCTTCCAAAATAGATAGGTCTTAATATTATCAAATGAATGTTTCGTGAATAATTTATTTATATGTAATTTTAAAAGTGCTGTAATATTTAAATAGTGTGTCATTGTACTTATAAATGAAAATTATTGAATGGTTAGCTTGTAACAATTTTGATAGTGAAAAATTCCCTTTTTTAATGACATTAGTAAATGAAAATGTAAAAATTCCATTAAAAAGTAAAGGGTGTTACATTACATGATCATGTGGAGTTTGAAACCAAAAGTGACAACAATTATAAGGAGATGTCGCCACTTAAGGATACTAGTGATGTTGATGTAGAATATACAGTTAAGGATGAATCATTTGTGATTAGGCGATCATTGAATGCTCAAATCAATGAGGATGATTTGATGCAACAAAGAGAAAATATTTTTCATATGAGATGTTACATCAATAGTAAGGTATATGATATGATTATAGATGGTATGAGTTGTACTAATGTAGCTAACACTACACTTATAAAGAAGTTGAATTTGAATACTACAAAACATCTTAGGCTTTATAAATTTTAGTGGTTTAATGAATATGGTAAAGTGAAGGTGAATAAGTAGGTTTTGGTTTTACTTTTTAGAAGATATAATGAAGTTTTGTATGATGTTCCTATACATGCAGGTCATTTGTTATTGGGGAGACTAAGTCAATTTGATATAAGGGTTATACATGATAGGTTTAAAAATAGGTATTTATTTGTAAAAGATGAGCAATTAAAATTGAAAAGAGAGAGTAAAAATGAGAGGAGTGAAAATGCAAATTTGATAGTGAGTCTTAAGAGAAAAGAAAAGTCAGATTCAGCCGAGAGAGAAAGAATTAAAGATTTGACCAAGAAAGGAGAGGAAAAAAAAGATTGAAGAAAGAAAAGAATAGAAATGAGAGTGTTGGGAGAGAAACAAAAAAAAATATGAGTGAGTTTTTTGTGGAAAAAAAAGTGAGATAAAGAATGATTTTTATAGTAACTAGCTTATGTTTGTATTTTTGTATAAAAAGGCCTATTTAATGTGAACTAACTTGATCATTCTATTTCTAGTATTTTTGGTTCTTTGTTATAAAAATTTAAAAATATATTTTCTGAAGAAGTTTTTAGTAGATTGTCATGGTTAAAAATAATAAAATGTCAAATTAATCTTGTACTTTGAGTTATGATTTGTGTTTAACCAGCCTATAAAAGTAATTTCGAAGAGACAAAAGAGCTTCAAAGACAAGCTAAGGAGTTTATATCTAAAGGGTATATAAGGGAAAACATGAGTCTATGTGTGATTCTTGTGTTAATTACGGGTGCCAACTTTTCCTACCAATGGCCACAACGCGTGACCTTTCAATACAGTGCCTACACTACTTTACCTATATAATATAGATAATTATTTTTCATCATTACTCCATATAATGTCTATAACTCCATGCTTCACAAGGTAACTTTATGTGATAAAGGTATATAAATACCTTAGTTTAACGAGTAAAAACACACAACCACACATAATATTAAAACATATACTCTCCTAAGCTTTTACTCTTTTAGTTATACATTATTTCCCTTTTATAATTTATTAATTTAAATATTAGAGGGTTTCTGATAGAAATTTTTTTGCATGAGAGTATAAATTTAATTTGAAGATTTTACGAATTTATCAAAAACAATACCATATCGTCATTCTATTGTGGTCCTTCTAATTATGTCTGCAAATGATTTTGTTATAATATAGACATGGACACACAAAATGTAAGTATGTACATTATTATATCATTACATTTGATATCAATTTGACACTTTTCTTCCACTATTTTAGTTAAGTTCAAAAGGGTATGTTTATATGTTTTTCATACATTAATGAACAAATAATGGGCAACTAGTCTTTTCTTCTTTTTCTTTTCTTTGTCATGATTATACCAGTATTCAGGATTAATTAATTTAATGCATAATGATTACTTAGTAATTCTTTTTCTACATCAGGAATTTTTTTTTATTTTTTTTATTAATGTGTATCCGTACCAGATTATGCACATCTTGATTAATTTCATGGGTCCTGAAGTTAACGACCATATAAGTCTCCAGTGGCCACAAGGTTTGTGGAACTCGAACTGGTGATTTCTAAGAAGTAAATCTAAAGCCTGACCAGTTAATCTATACCCCTCAAAATTACATCAAGAAATCTTCTTTTCATGTGTGTGTATGCATGATTTATATAAGAAATTTCGTATGATTTAAATATAGAAATTTATTGAAAAAAAGACGAAAAAAAAAGTAGTGACCGGAAGTGATGCGATAATGCATAACTAGTATGAATTGATTATGATGATATGTTAGAGAAAGAGAGAGAGGTCACATCCTTTTATACAAGTTTATGATTCCTTGTTAAATTCTTGGTGGGGATGCTTACGTTTATATCCCCTCTTCTCCCTCTGCTTTTCTTGTCTTTAAAATTCAGCTGGTTAGTAACGTGGAATACAATTAAAATTGTGTTTTTTAAAAATTTAAATTTTTTTATTTAAAAGCTGGTTAGTAATATTGTATTAGAATGTTAAAAATAATTTTTTTTAAATTAATAAATTAAAAAATATTATTTATTACACTCGTAATCTTTTCACCTCTTCCAACTCATCCCTAATGAGATAGAGTTGTTTGATATGGTAAGATCTTTCATCGAAATATATCATTTTCAGAAATAGTGAAAACCCTGTGGTGTATATTTAATATTGTGGGGTAAAATATTTTTAAAATGTATTTTTTGCTTGAAAATATATTAAAAAAATTTTATATATTATTACATAAAAAATACTAAGAAAAATATTGATTTGATATTTTTTTT
>Ga0325404_1003293_pt1 | contig 17275 bp, 7 predicted proteins | sample PopdelMetagenome_18_FD_205664 | JGI IMG/M metagenome (GOLD analysis project Ga0325404, IMG submission 205664) | Populus deltoides microbial communities from Bellville, Georgia, United States - Xylem-Control-R1 | ecosystem: Host-associated > Plants > Phyllosphere > Stem > Wood/Secondary xylem... | reverse complement strand
TTATATTTTTATTATTTTAATTGTAATTCTGAAATTTATAATGGTATTGATTACTATTATGAATAACATAAAGAAGAATACGTTTCCAAGCAACAACGAGCAGATAGTTTTTTGTTTTTTAGAACTCGCACCATTTATCTCATTGATTATTTATAGGAAGAATCCCAATTCAACCTTACATATATATTTAAATATTCTTAAATCTATAAATTTTATCAATTTGATTCCAAATATTTCAAAAACAATTCTAAAATATCATCTTCTTATTCATAGTTTGATTATTTTTATCTTTTTTTTAGTGTATAAAATATGCAAATTAGATTTAAAATATCAAAAGAAATTGGCAATAGAACATGCTAATGTCTCAAAATCCGATATGTTCAAGAACAAGGTTATTTGATGTTTGGATGGTGGTTAATCAAATGTTCATTTCAATATTTCCTTCTTCATAGCCCATGAAGTACATAATTGATGGTAGAAGGTCTGGTACATAGAAAACAATCAATTTCAGTGGAATTTAGGGACCGTTTGATATAAAGTCATTAACTTTAAATGAGGATTATAATAAATGAAAAAAAGAGCTTTAAATTCTAAGAACAAGATTGTTTGGTCTTATTTTTGTATAATAAATCCTCTAAGGTTTAATGTATAAATGCTTGGAGAGTAGAAAGAATGAACCCTTTATCTGGGTAGTTTATGGGATATTTATAATCCTTGAACTTGTTGTTTTGATGGAGTGGAGGAACTAGAAAGTCATTTGGTTTTGATAGAATTAATGAGGATAAAAAATCTCTAACACATCATTAATAAGAAAAAAATATCTCTTACAGATCATTAATGAGATGAAAATATGGTAGGCAGAAAACCTGATGGTTCTAATATGGATCTTTAACGACCTCCAGACTAACTGAGTTTGGTCCATAGCTAAGTCTAGGAGAGATAGGTCTGTCAGTTTATCATCATGTTGACTTGAGCTCAGTAAATGGCTACACCAAAGTATATTGAGTTTGGCAACTTGCTAGACTCACGTTGACTTGGGGCTTAGCTCATGGATGAACGTAAATATATTGAGTCTGGCAACATGTCAAACTCATGTTGACTTGGGCTCAACACATGGATCGACCCAAGTATATTGTTGTCAGACCCATATTTTTGGGCTCAACACATGGCTAGATTTAAGTATATTAAATCTAACAACTTGTTAGACCCGCACTAAATTTGGTTCAAGACATGGCTGAACCCTGAACCCAAGTATATTGGCTCAAAAATCTTGTTAAACCCAAGTAACTTGGGCTCGGCATATAGTTGAACCCAAATATATTGGGTCTAACAACTTGCAAGACTCATGTTGACTTGGGCTTAGCACATGGCTGGACCCAGGTATATTCGGTCTGATAACTTGTCATACCCCCATTGATTTGGGCTCAGCACATGGCTGAACCCAAGTATATTAGGTTTGACAACTTGATAAACCCATATAATCTCGGGCTCAGCATATGGTTGAACCTATGTATATTGGGTCTAGAAACTTGTTAGACCCACATAACTTAGGTTTAACATATGATTGAACCTAAATATATTGGGTCTAATAACTTACTAGACCCAAGTTAACTTGGGCTCAGCAAATAGTTGGACTCAAGTATATTGAGTTTGTCTACTTGCCAAGCCCATGTTGATTTGAGTTCAACATATGATTGAACCAAAGTATATTGGGTATGACAACTTATTAGACCCACAATGGCATGGGTTCAATATATGGCTAAACCCTAGTACATTGGGTCTGACAACTAGTCAAACTCACGCAACCTTGAGCTTAGCATATGGCTGGACACATGTATATTGAGTCTGATAACTTATCAGACCCACGTTGACTTGGGCTCAGCACAAGACCCATATTGATTTGGGCTCACATGGCTAGACCCAAGTATATTGAGTTTGGAAATATATGGGACCTATATTGATTTAGGCTTAGTACATGGCTAAACCCAAGTATATTGGGTTTGACAAGTTGCCAAACCCGCATAACCTTAGGCTTAACAAATGGCTTAACTCAAGTATATTAGGTCCGACAACTTGTTAGACCTACACTAACTTGGGTTCAGCACATGATTAAATGCAAGTATATTTGGTCTGGCAATTTGCCAGACCTTTGCTAACTTAGGCTCAACATATGGCTGAACCCAAGTATATTGGATTTGGCAGCCTACTAGTTTGCTTGGGTTATCAACCTATGATAGGTTTAGGCTCTTTTATAAAACATCAAAATATTAAGTCAAAAGTTTGACTCATCAGTTGCCCCCTAAATCTTTATGTTTTTTTTATGCAAAAAGACTTGAAAAGCCATTTAGAAGGCAATCAACCTGATTTGTCTTGTCTTTTTTAGAAAGAATAGTGCCTCTCTATATTGATCTTAAATGCTATTATAGGAAGGCAAAACAATATTTTTTAGAAGACCATTTGGCTGTGATAATCAATTTCATGTGTTTAGCCTTTCTATTGTTATTATGTGATGCCACATGTCTTTCATGTATTGGTGGGAATAAGAGGCAATAACTTATATAATCCTTTATCTTTCTTAATCCTATTTTTTAATTTTGCTATAATTTCTCTCTATATTATCAATATTAGGAGCCTTAGATGAGGAGATCAAGTTTTTTTGTTGTTTTGTAGGAGAGTCATCTTCTAAGTAAACACAGAAAACACACTTCAACTTTTTTTTCAAATTTTCTTAAAAATGACTTCTAGAAAAGGCAAGAAAATCATGTCTTATGAGGGAGATTTTAGTTTTGATCCTAAAGATGGAATTACTCTCTAAGGATCTACGGTCATTAGAATAGGCCTTTGATTTACAAGTGGCTCTACTCAACCCTTTTCCACTGGAAGAGGGAACAAAATTGTCCCTTATGAGGCTTTAAATCTCAGGGGACAAATAAGGTTACCTAGGACACCTCAGGATGAGGCAAATAACATTGTATCATATGAGCAAGTAACCCTAGCTAATTATAGACAACCAGAGGACTTTACGATACTCTTGCCTAAGGTTGATAATCGTATTACCTAGGTTACTAGCAAACCTGTTGACGGTAATTTTATTATTACTAACCCCATGTGTATATACGAGTTTAGGTTCTTGTTTCTCTTACAAGGGTTTATGAGGGATTTTTTTATTACTTTAATTTGAGTATAGCTTAGCTCCACCCTACAGTTAGGGTGTTCAGACACTACTATTCGCTAACCAGCAGTGCTAAAGGTAGGCCTTCTATTCATTAGATCTTTACCTTTTCCACTAGGTTAAGAGGGCCTATAAAAGGCAACTTTCGAGGAAAATCCACTTAATCAAAGAAGTGAAGGGAAAGATGAGTGATTGTGAAGTTTGAGGGTATGACTATATCTTAAGAGGGGTATGGTGCTACCTGGGGTTGTTCTCACTTTTGGAAAGTGCTTTATACTGGTGTGAATGACAAACCTCTTCTCAATGAGAAGTAAATGGTATTTAGTAGGTTACATGCACTCCAAAATGAGTACAAAATCAATTACATAGCTCAAGGGTTTTATGACGCTTCTAGTAATTTTAATTTAGTTTGTTATTTTAGTTTCATATGTTATTCATTAACATATTTTTTTCCTTGTGTAGGATCATTACCAAGAGTAATCAAATAAGAGTTCAACAAGTCTACACAATGCATGCCTAGCCATGTTACCTCCTCGACACCCAGTTGTGCCTCTTCATGTGAAGATCTTTTAGTCTCCCTACTAGAAAACCCTTGGTACATAGAAGGAGGGGTACAAGCATAACTTTTATGGATGTTAAGGAGCTCATAATGGCTACTCCTTTAACCAAAGTTAGGTACCAAGACATTACAATAGGAAGTTGAATTACGAAGGAGAGTCAATCTTCTATATTAAGGGGTCTCAAGGTGCCTACTGTCACATCGATCACTCTTGACACTGGTTCTTGCTGGAAGAAAAGTGTCTCTATTGCTTTTAACTCTGATGTAGAAGTAATCCCTCCTATAACTAGCACTTTAGTTTCACTTAGTTTAGTTTATATGCTTGTTGGGTATTCCAGCTAAGTTCCTTACACTATGAGGGTTAATGACTTTTTCTCTAGGCTGAACTTAGATTGTGTTCCCCTTTACTTTCCTCACCTTAACGAGGAGAAAACAAACATTATAGAGTCTATCCTATGAGGAAGGTCCATCATTGGGCCTGGAGGTGATGGACACCTTGGACAAACTTCTCACTCTTCTTTCTGATATTAACGTGTTGACAAACCCCAATTATTTATGTCATTTAGCTATAATTGGGTAGATGGCCTTCTAGGTATGAAAAGTCTTTGCACAATTTTCATTTTCTAATGTATTAACTAGTATTAGTTAATAAGAATTTGAATTTTTTTTTGTTGTTTGTTATTGTTTAGACCTTTATAATGTATGCTCACTCGATAAGTCGTTGGGCTGAGGAGAGAAGGGCAATAGAAGAGGCCATTAAGTAGTATCACGCTGATAGGATATAAATACAAAGACTAAAGGAGTAGAATCTGCCCATGCTCAACTATAAGAGGAGCTAATTGGATATACTTTACTGAGGAGAAGTTTGGGGAGGCGTAAAACCAGATAGACTTCTTAGAGAAAAAGGTAACTAAGTTTAGGGAGTCCAAAGAAATCTTAAGGGAGGAGTTAATGACGGATAAAGAAGAGGCTCTCCAACTTGTACTTTTTAACAAAGACTATAGGGGATAGACACTTTTTATCCATGTACAATTTTTACTTCTTTAACCTCTTCAAGGGAATACAAGTGGACTTCAGGAAGTCCTTTCCTAACGGTCAAGTTCTTGATTTTAAGGATGTCTTTCTTGTCAGGGCCGCTGCAGTTAAGAATGGTATCTATCTTGCCCAAGAGCTAGGCATATGTAGGAACTTTTTGTTTTGAGTAGACATTATTTTTCTTAGTCTTATGGGTATTTATCAGTTAATGAATATTTTAGCTTTAAGAACTAAAGTTGGCCCTAAAGCCTTTAAGTGTTTATTTTTATATTTTATAAGTATGAATGTAAGGCCTTTAGTAGATCTAAAAAAAATTTAGGTAGTCTGTATCTCAGCCTAGATGGGTTTAACGCCCTATACTTAGGAAAATATAAGAGATATTCCTTTAAGCAACTTGTATGGATCTAACACCCATAATTAAAAACAATTACCAGACTGTATAGGTCCAATTTCTATACTTAGAACAATACTTATTTTTTTATTGGTCAAGTTGTATGTGCCCTACACCTATATTTAGAAAAATTTTGAAAAGACTTTTGGCATTTTATATGGGTCCAACACCCATATTAAAAAAACATATATAAAGTTTTATTGGCTTTAAGCCTTTGTGTCCTTTTAGTTGTTGCCCCTTACCTAGGACAATATATCTATATTTCAATTTGGCCATACTTGATAAGGACCCTGGTGACGTGGTATGATGCTAGGGGAATGTGCTAAGTGAGGACTGTATTGGAGAGTGGTGCTATTTCACTAGGGAGACCACATATCAATCCTTTGGAGACTATGGGGATATTGCCTTTAGGGAGACCTTATAATCATCCCTTGGAGACTGTAGGGCTACTACCCTTAGAGAGACCTTATACCCATCCATTGAAGATTATGAGGCTTTGCTCTTAGGGAAACTACATACCCATTTCTTGAAGATTATGGGGCTATTTCACTTAGGCATTACCAGGATAATATAAGAACATTGTTATTTCAAATAATACGTTCATAGATTATAAATTTACGTTCTTATTTACTATGATATAATTTTGGATGATTAGAATGCTAGGCGTGACGGAGACTCTTCCTTTATATATCTTATAAATGATAAATGTTCATCTTGACCACTTTTATGACTTTAAAAGGACCATTTCATTTCGGTGCTAGCTTGCCTATTTTTTCTTTATTTCTTGTGGCCTTCATGTTTCTTAGGACCAAATCTTTAAACTTAAGTATTCTATTTTTGACCCTAGCATTGTGGATCATGGCTTTAGTCTTATAGGTAATGAGAAATGGAGTTCATCAGTGGGTGTTTTCTGAGTTGTTTTGTAAGCCCATAAGATTTCATTTAGTTTTGCCTATTCTAACTTGGCATCTTTTATCCTTTTTATTGAGTTCGTTGAGCAAGACTTTGTTAGTTAGTTCAACTTGACCATTCATTTAATGATGTGATAATAAAAAGAACTTATCATTAATATGAAGCTTTTGACAATGCTCTCGTATCTTATGGTTATCAAATGGTGTCCTTTTATTAGTTATCAAGACCATTGGAAGTCTAAATTGGCATATAATATTCTTCTATAAAAATAAAAGTATTTTGTTAGTGATAATCTCTACTAAGGCTTATACTTCAACCTATTTAGTAAAATAATCGACAGTTACTAGGACAAACTGTCTTTTTCTTGTGGCATTAGGGAATGGACCTGGTTTGTCTATCCCCTGTAGAGCAAAAGGACATAAAGAGGTTATAGTGGTCATTTCTGCAGATGACTGACAAGAGATTGAGGTAAATCTATGATATTGATCACATTTCATTACCAAGTCTATGGCATCATGGAGTATATGGTTGGACAATAGAAATTATTCTTGTACTCTGAGCAGAAAAAGCTCTAGAGCCTGTATGTAGGTCATATATACCCTCGTGTATCTCTTTCAAAACATAAGCACTTTCTTCAAAGGATAAGCACTTCAGTATTGGAGTTCAGGTAGATCTTCGGTATAGAACATTATCAATCACACAATACTCCGCTATTCGTCTAGTTAGATGAATGGTTTTTTTTTATTTGAGGATAATCCTTTAGTAAGCAAGTAATGCATGATTAGGGTTCTCCAATCTTTCTTAATGTTTATGGGAACAACGACAAGCTCTTTATTGCTCATGCTCAGTTTTTCTAAAATTTCAACCTAGATATCCATAGAGAGATGTACAGGATTGGAGCTTGCTATTTTAGGTAGGAGATCTCCCAATGATTTTCTTCCCTTGGAATACGAGTGATTGAAATGCTTTTTCCTTCAGCTTCCTTGCAGGAATAAGATTGGACCTTTTTAAGATATTGTTGCATAGTTGGTTATTTGGCCTTATATATTCATTGGCATTAACTAACCACCAACTGGGAGTCATTATGAATTTAAAATAGGTATGTATTCAAGGCCTATGTAAGGTTTAATGTTGTTAGGAGAGCTTTATGCTCTGACATATTATTTATGGTTGGAAACTCATAATGGACTCTATATTCAAATATTTGATCTTTAGAATTAACAAGTACTATCCCTTCTTCACTCCATTAACATTGGAAGAGCCATAAACATACAATTCCCATGCGGGGATCTTTAGATGTTGTTCTATTAGAGCTTGTGGTTCAGTAGAGGAAGTTATGATTGAAGAGGAGGATTTAAATATATCTATAAGACCTTTAAAAAAGCATTCAACAATGAAATCTACTAAGGTTTAACCCTTGATAACCAATTTGGGTTTGTACTGAAATCTAAACTCTCCTAATTCAATAGCTCATCTCACTTGGTGTCCAGAAATCTTTAGCTTATAGAGGATCAATCTCATAAGTTGATCTGTCAAAACTATGACTTAGTGAGCTTGGATGTATGGTTTCAGCTTTTTGGAGGTGTTTACTAGAGTGAAGGCTAGTTTCTTCACTTTCAAATATCTTGTTTCGACATTATAAATAGTTTGACTAAAGTAATAAACTGGACGTTGTATTCCTTCATCCTCTCTTACCAGAACAATACTGATTGTTGAGTCTAACATACCTAGATAAAGGAAAAGACTTTCATTCTCCTTTGGCTAAGACAATATCTTGGGAGATGAGAGATGAATTTGAAGCTCCTTAAAAGCCTTCTGATAATCTGAAGTCTATTCAAAGTAATCTATATTTCTCAAACTTTCTAAAAATATATAGGGTATGCTCCCTTAGACAAGATATGAACTAATTGAGGGCAGTCAATCTCCCTGTGAGGTGTTGAACCTCCTTCACTGATCGAGGAGGATCCATGTAAAAAATGGCTTAAGTCTTTTATGGGTTAGGCTTGATTCCCTTGTTGCTTACTATGAAACCCAAAAACTTTCCTCATTTAATGGCAAAGATATATTTTGGAAACATTAAGTTTCATCTGATGATGGACAATTACAAAGAAAACTTCTTTTAAATATAGAAAACGCTGCTTGAAGGTCATGTTTTTCACCAATATATCATCAACAACCATGCTTTTCACCAACATGTCATCAACATATCCCTCAATAATCCTTCTAAGCTGGTTATTGAATATTTTATTTACCATCCATTGGTAAGTGACCCCATCATTCTTGAGCCTAAAAGACATAACTTTGTAACAAAATGTTCCCCTTTTACTAATGAAAGCTATTTTTTCCTCATCATCTAAATGCATTAAGATTTGGTGATATCTAAAATCAGCATCCAAGGAGTTCAGGTATTCAAAACCCATAATAGAATCAACCAATTGATCAGTATTGGGAAGAGAATAATTATCTTTTGTGCAAACTTTGTTCAAATCTATAAAGTCAACATATATCCACCTCTGGCATTATTTTTCTAAACCATTACTACATTTGTCAACCAGACAAGATACATCACCTCCCTAATAAAGCCAGCAGCTATGAGCTTATCTACCTTTTGTTTCATTGCTTTCTATCTTTCACCCCTAAAATTCCTTTTCTTTTTCTAGATTATGTAAATAGTTGGGTCTACCTTTAATTGATGGGTAACAATCTTAAGATTGATTCCTAGCATGTTAGAGGTCCTTATTGTAAAATTGGATCTTTGGATTTTGAGAAGCTTTATTAGTGACTGCTATTATGTTGGTGTTAGAGTGCATCCCACTTTTGTGACTCCTTGCTTATTTTCTCAAGAACAACATCCTTTAATTCTTCAGTAACCTTGGCTCTAACCTCTACCCTTTCTTTTAAAACCCTTGTTAGTCTAATATTAGGGCCTTCTTTCCTTTCATATAGATAGAGGCATATTGCCTTGAGATCACCTGATTCCCTTACACTATGGCCACTCCCTTCTAATTTGAGAATATTAGTGCTAAGTACCTGATGTTGATGACAACATTGATCTAATATAGAAGAGGCATACCTCGAATGACATTGTAAACCAAGGGCATGTCAATAATCATGAAATTTTGTTGGAGGGAGACACATTTAGAGGGAGTGCTAATAGTGACTTGGATTTCCAGGGTGCTTTTCGTTGATACGCCTAAACCTTCTATCCTAATGAGAGAAGTCTTCACTAGGGTTAGTCTTAAGGGGGATGTCCCCATTTGTGCCACTAATTCATATGAGATGATGTTAATCGCACTGTCATCTTCTAACAACACTCAATATACTCGATAGTTAGAAAGGATTGTAGAGATTACTAGAGTATCTTCATGTAAGAAAGTTATTCCCTCTCTATCTTCTAGAGTGAAGATGAGCTCATGCCACTAATTCAGAAGACGATCAGTTGCAAAGATTTATTTTTTATACTTTTTTTTACCTGTTTAGGAATCACCTCCTATAGAGGTGCCATTTAAGATCACATTGATTTTAGGTAGTGCTAGTATGGACTGACCAAGCTCTTCTCTTCTTTACTTGAGATGGGAATCCCTCTTCAAGAACTAGCGGAGATAACCTTTAACTATCAATCTTTCAATTTCTTTCTTCAAGACATAACACTAATCTGTGTCATATCATTTATCCTTCTGAAATAGACAATACTTCTTGGATGTGCAAGTACTATATGACAATCTCATGGGTGAACTGATGTGCAAGTACTGGTATTAGACAAGTTTCTTATCCTAAATAGCCACAAGGACTTCAATAAGAATAGAATTTAATGAAGTGTTACACATTTCAGGGTAACTCAGGTGTTCCCTAATCAGCCTCTTTTGAGTTTTCATAGGATTGTTGTCCCTCCTTGCGATCTTGCTTGGAAGACCTTTCAGGAAATTATTTTTAGAGAAACGAGGAGGACCATGGTATAACACACTTGTCTCCTCTACCCGAATATGGTTCTTCATGGCTTGCTTCACTTTTAACAATGTTTTGTTCGGTAGGGCATATAACTTTTTCTACAGAGCTTTTCCCTTTACTTTACTTATAAGGGCTTTAGAATCTATAAACTCTATTGATTCTTCAACCTTGAGCATTTTCTTATTACACTTTTTCAAGTATGCTAGTGTGGACTTATTATCTACTTGAGTGATCTTATAAAGTTCTGTGAAATTATTCTTTATTAGGATACTTGTATTGAATCATGCCATTAAAAAAGTACAAAGGTCACTAAAGCTTGTCATAGAGCTTGACTTTAAATTATTGTACCACACACGCACTGATCCCTTAAAAATTATGGGGAAGATCTTACACATGGTATAGCTATCTTGGATGACCAGTTTCAGGCTTCTCTGCATATCATGTACATGTTCCATTGGATCTGTAAAACCGTCATAATTATCCAAGGTCATTTTGGTATAAATGTATTCCTTGGGTATACGAGTATGCAACACTCGTCTTGGTAGGGGAGAGTCTTAAATTTGATGGGGGGTGTACACATCTCCATACATATACTCTCCTGCAAACTACTTTCCACTCATATGTCTGGGTTCTAGGGAACTTGAGATTTCTATCATGGAATGGCGAGATCTATAGATATCATTTTACCCTCAATGGTTAGATAAACATCTAGAATACTCGTTATGTGCACGAGCATCATAATGATATAAACTCTCTTCGAAAAGGTTGGATGACATCTGAAGTTGAAAATGCCCTATCGTTTCATTCTACCCATACTTCTCTAGGTAATATAACTATCTGTGTACAATAGGTGTGGCCTTCTACTGTGGAGGTCATAATGAGGGTGCAACAAATTGCTGAGGTGGTGCCGAGACTTGTTGAAGTAAGGTTTCTTTTGCTTGTTGATTGGCCCATATTTATTGGGTGAGGAGTTGCACTTGGTTAATGAATTGTTAAAGGCTTGGATGGGCAAAAATGTTTGTTGTAGCAAGGAGATCTGTTACACATTTTATTATAGGAGTGTCTTGGTTTTCTGTCATTGATAATTAAAAAGGATATCAATAATCCAATAGAAAAATTAATGGCTTTTTGAAAGTTTCCATAAACAACGCCAAATGATGATGTTTCAAAATCTTATATGCTTAGGAATGAGGTTATTTGATGTTTGGATAGTAGTTCATAAAATGTTCATATCATTATTTCCTTTTTCATAGCCCAGGAAGTACATAATTGATGGTAGAAGTTTTGATACCTGTAAAATAGTCTTTTTCGGTAGGATTTAGGAACCCTCTAATGATAAAACTAGTGACTTTAAATGGGGATTGTAATAAATAAATAAAAAGGCTTTAAATTAAAAGAACAAAAGTATTTGTTCTTTTTTATGTGATAAATTATCTAAGGAGTTAAGGTATAAATGCTTAAAGAGTAGTTTTGCATGAATTATCACTTTATAATGAATTTGCTCTTTCACAAAGCATCAAAATATTAAGTCAAAAAAATCTGACTCGTCAAGAAACAGTTGAGGAATGTAAAAAATGTTTCTAACCTAATTAATAAAATTTATAGACTTGAGATATATATATATATATATATATATATATATATATATATATATATATATATATATATATATATATATTATAATACACCCACACACGAAAGACACAGAAATTCAACTGAGGTTAGAATATAGTCGAAATATTTTTTTGCATAAAATATATTTGATCCCATTATATCTAATGCGATATACAATTGAAGATTCATTTTAAATTGCAACATAAAATGTAGATGTGGGTTCAAAATTGAACCATTCATGTTTTTCATAAACGGGAAGCATAAACGTTGCGTAATGACTCGATGATTTAAAAATTCAACATTAGCGAGACAACAAAACTACTAATCACCCACTTGCAGTAAGTGCCTTAATTCAACATCTCTTCCAGTTTTACTTCGTTGGAGGACCGGTTGTGTTTCATCAAGGAATCAAGACCCTTGAAATTGCTCACGTCTCTTCTTGCCTATTGTTGATTCCCACAACTGATCAATCAGTCTCTACAAAGTATGGCAGACAAAATTAGGGTTTTCCCACAACGAAGCAATACTTTCTCTTAATTAATCAGGTGGCCAATTAACTAAAAGTAATTAGTGGAGAGAGGGCCCTAAAACCATGACTCTAAAGTGGGCGGTGATGATTCCACTGACGTGTCATGCCCTCAACTTGTTTTCATAGTTGGTAGACTTTTTTTTAGAAAAAAGATTTATTTTGTGTCGTGCTTTACGTGTTAGTGATCCTAATTAACTATGCCATGTTGAGTCAAATAAAGCAACCTATGATGATATCTGATCGAAGTCTCAACTGTACAGAAGAGCTACTCCATAATGGTTTTTGAAGCAATGGTAATGGTAGCTAGGAACAAGGTCTAGACGCTATAAGAGCTAAGAAGAGCTGCAAAAACTGATGCTCCACTTTTACTTCTCAACTTCTTCCATGAGCATATTTCTAGTTGACAGTTTGTATTGGATATTCGTCGACTGTGACCTGGGTTTGAACCTTACAAGAGCACATGCTTACGTGACCCATTGATAAATTGGCTGGCTAGTCTTAATCTTGACTAGAACGAGGACTTTTGTGGCTGAATTGACATCTTTGATGCAAAATAATCAACGTACGAAAGAAATAATAATGGAATGAAGATCACTTCTCCAATATAAAAAGAAAACCATTTTAATTTGACGCGGGTTCTTCATATAATTGTGTTAATTTGGTCTTTACAATATTATACAAAATTTGATTTGAATTTGTTTGGAAAAATCTTATAGATTTTTTCGAACCTAAAATCTAGCATAATCTTAGGAATAATTATGTATCTAGCTGGTTTAACGTTCATTAAAGCTTTCTAATAGCTTCTTGGTATGCATGTTTTGATTATTATTTATTTATTTATTTATTTAATATGATGTATTTCTTGTTTACAATGTATGTTTATCATTCAACCTTAATCAATTTAGCCAGTATTTTTTTTCATTCCATTACGTGTCTGATGGTATAGCTGGAATGCACCCAAATCCATATCAGCTTATGAAGGGAAAACAATTATTTTAGCGGCAGGGAGGACAGAGGCATACTCTTGGGAGAGTGTTCTCTTAGGTTCTTTAATCTAGCTATATAATCTATGTAAAATGGATATAGTTGAAATGATCTTAAATAAACAAATATACATTTTTTATATATATGTTTATATCTTGCATGTCCTTATTCCCCAATATATAATTAATGTCATGAGAAATTATCTTAGTTTATATACCATGTATGATTATGTACCAAACAAATAAGATTTTTAAACATAATGAAATTTGTCCTCATCATATCATATTGTGATTAATTCATTGTTAATTATTTTATTTTATAATCATGATTGCGTTATTAAATATAAAAGTATTCGCATTTTAAATGTTAGTTATTATCAAATTAGTGATTTGAAGAAAATTTAATAATTTGTTAAAGTTATGTTGGTTTGCTACATGATATTAAATTGTAAACTATGTTCATCTTATAATTTCTCATAATATGAGTTGCAATATTCTCTAAATTAACTTTAATATTGTCTAAACTTTAATTTATAGTATGAAATTTAGTGTTTATAGATTTTGGATGAAATTTGAATAACTAACTTGTTCAGCTCAATGAAATCCTTTTCCAACTATAAGGTTAAGGATCCCACCAATAGTGTGATGGAACCCTTGAACTTTTGAAAAAATATATATTCATAAATTAGTGTTTAGTGATGGAAATTCTTAACAAAAAAAATAAATATAAATAAAATAAATATATTATAACTAGGATGAAGGTTCCTAGTTAATTAGTTGAGAGATATAGATTGAATTAGTCTTAAAATAATTTACAAAACACTACTAGAAATTCGTCTAAAACCAACGGAATTACCGACAGAATACTTTTGTTGGTAACTTACGGTGATAATTACCGACAGCCACTATTCTATCTGGACTTCAGTCGATATATATCACATGATGTGGTTGATGGAGTGATGGCGCATCCTTCTAATGACGAAGCATGAAAACACTTTAACAGTATGCATTCTCACTTTTCAGCTGAATCAAGAAACGTGCGTCTTGGATTGTGTACAGACGGATTCAACCCATTCAGGTCATTTGTTGCTCCTTATTCTTATTGGCCGGTCATACTCACGGTTTATAACTTGTCACTAGGGATGTGTATGAGGTTGGAGTTCATGTTTTTATCTATTGTCATACCCGGTCCGAGCAGTCTGGGTTAGAATATAGATGTTTGTCTTTGATCATTGATTGATGAGTTGACGCAATTGTGATCCTCCGGAGTTTTGATTTATGATATATTGAGGAAACATAATTTTGTTATGAGGGCGACTTTGACGTGGACTATCAATGATTTTCCAACTTATGAAATAGTTTTTAGTTGGAGTACGCATGGAACATGTTCATACTGCATGGAAAACAACAAGACATTCACGCTAACAAATTAAGGTAAAGCTTCTTCTTTTTTTTTTACTATAATCGTCGTTTCATGCCAACGATAGTAATTTTTCTATCAGTGAATGTCACTGTAATATATTGATAGCAATTTTTCCGTCGGTATTAATGTTTGTATTTAATAATTTTCTAGTAATGTCTAATATCTTGTCAAGAAACATCTCAATCTAAAAGTTCAAGTTATTAAGTGAAGTTTTAATATATAATTTATATTATTTTTTAATAATAAAAATATTCTTGTATTGTTTTATCCAAAGTTGCTTTCAAGAACAATACTATTTATTAGAGTAAGTTACCAAAATAACAAGCTGTGTCATATTTCTTTAATGTGAATTATAACAAGCTGTGTCATGGACGATATGGCCGATGCATTAGGTCGCGATCAATAGAGTCCACCTTGAAACAATACAGCCTTTGTTCTACAAGATTCCATGACGTCCAACTCCATCATGGCCTGCATAATCATTATTCTTACTGGAAAAGTCCAATCGTGTTTTTTAATTTCTTTGAATTTTTGTTTTACTTCAAATTATTTTTAAATCATTTTAATTGGATAATATTAAAATAAATTTTAAAAAATAAAAATAAAATATTATTTTATAGTATTTTCAAATAAAAAACATTTTAAAAATTAATATTTACTACAACACCAAATACATGAGTTTTATTTTTTTTGTTCTTGGATATTTTGAAAATAGATTTTTTAGGAAATAAATGGTTGCAAATGCACAACATATCAGTCTAGTAGTTTTGTATCCAGTAATTTTTAAGTTATACTGATTTCGATTTATTTGATGAAGGATAGCCATTTTAGTAAAGCATGATTGGGAGAGTGGTTGTGGTTATTTTTTAAAGTATTTTTCGTGTCAAAATACATTAAAATGATATTTTCATTAAAACGATTCAAAATATACAAAATAAAATTAATTTTTAGCCAAAAAAATTGAATTTTTATGAAATATGGTTTGCACCGCGTTCCCAAACGGTGCCACTAATACAATTTTTAATAAATAAATAAATCAATTGTACTTTTTTAATTTTCTTTTTTTTGTTATTTAAAAAACAAATTGGTAGAAATTAACTTCAATTTCATAAGATTTGCCTGTGCATCCACATCATGCTATGGATAGAATTTTAAGTTAACTTTTAATTTAAGTTAAGAAGGTGTCGGTATTTTGGATATATTTTTTTAGTATTGTAATTTTTTTAATTAAAAAACATAAATATAATATCTAAGCTTAATAAAATTAATTGAAAAGTATATAAACTGATAAATCATATTAATGATAATTGAGAAGCAAATTTATCTTCCTTGAAAAGCTTAATTAAAGATTTCCATGTATATATATATATATATATATATATATATATGTATATGTGTATATATATATATATATACAAACAAATATCTTACCTGACTATCTTTTTTATTTTGTATCTTTTCTTTTATCTATCTTAGATGTCAATTCTTGTTATTATGTATAAATAATTTTTATTTTTATAAGTGCATCATTCGTATACAAGTTATATATCTAAAATTTACAATTTAAAGATAACTTATAATAATCTCTTGAAATGTTATGAAATTATTGAAATAATTCAAAATATTAATTATTATTTTAAAAACATATTAAATTAAACAATTTAAAAAAACTAGAGAGATGGTATTAGTTAAAATTTAAATTTAAAAAAATAAAATTAAAAATTAAAATTAATTACAGCCCCTACATAAAAATTAATTTTTTATATAAATACATCATGGAAGTATATTTATTTATCTAAAATTTAAGACGAAAATATTAAAGATAAATTAAAAGTAATCTCTTAAAGTATTATAAAATTATTAAAATATTATTTACTAATAAATTGTTTTTACTAAACTTAAAATTTGAAAGATATGTTAATTAAATTTTAAATAAATAATAGTTAATGAAAATTTAAAAAAAAAAAATGAAGCGAAGGCAATCCCTGCTACACTAGGCAGGACAAGCCCACATGCCTATAAAAAAAAAAAGTTCAAGCCCATGTGCTTGGTTTAGTTATTTTTTTTTATTTTAATGGACGATCGTCATTCATCTTGGCAAATGATGTGTTTTCAAGTCAATTTCATGACCAGAAAATAAGGATATAGTTTTAGAACCTCAATAATTCATTTTCAACTTGGTTTTATTTAAAAACAATACCTCAAAAACATTTTAAAAAACTTTAGAACATTTTCAACACCGAAACACCTTCTAATCAATTAAAAAATTAAAAATTAAATAAAATAAACAAAGAATTAATAAATCTCAATCTATTTTTTCCAACATTTTTAAAGGGCAAAACCATATTTATTAAATTTCTTTCTCTAAGATAACCCTTCTTTTGTTATCAATTTTTACCTTTTATGTGGTTGGAATGTAATCAGCCAAATATTTTTTTTTTTTTGACAAATTTCTATCTCATCTTCAGTATTTAAGAATTGAAATATGACAAAAATAAAACTTAATACTCAAAAACTGAAATATGATAAAAATAAAGTTTTTTATTTTAATGTAAAAACCTGAAGTGATAGGGACCGAACATTTATAATTTATAACTCTAGTGAATAAATTGAAGTTTTTAGATCCTTTTTAAAAATACAGGTTCAATTTTAATGCTTCTTGTTTTTTTTTTTTTTTTGCTTAACAATAATCTAAAATTTTATTTAAAA
>Ga0325404_1003290_pt1 | contig 17288 bp, 7 predicted proteins | sample PopdelMetagenome_18_FD_205664 | JGI IMG/M metagenome (GOLD analysis project Ga0325404, IMG submission 205664) | Populus deltoides microbial communities from Bellville, Georgia, United States - Xylem-Control-R1 | ecosystem: Host-associated > Plants > Phyllosphere > Stem > Wood/Secondary xylem... | reverse complement strand
AGTATATACCACTAATAAAACGAAATCTTTGGTTTTGGCCTACAATTTGTAAGAACACAATTACTTGCTCCCTAATAGACACATTTTGAGTTGATCGTAATAGGTCATGACTTGTGAGAACATCACATAATTTATATAAGACAATTGGTTTCATACGAATTTGTTCAACGCAATGTCTATCACCTCGATTCAAAATGCTATCCATATAGAATTCTCGTTGAGCAATTGCATTTATACGTGGTTCTCTTGGTATATAATTTCTATTTCTTTCTTGTTCAATAATAGCTACCCCTGTAGCTATCACAGTTACAGCTACTCTCATACATGCTGCATGAATAATCTTACTATCCATAACAAAAAAGTGAAGTTTTCTGCTAACAAAACCTAAAAATTTAGAGAAATAAACATTAAAAAAGCATATAAGATACTTACATAATCAATACAATAAATTATGCTCAAAATTATGCGCAAAGAAGCTGATTCCCCAACACAAACAATGCCTTAAAGGATATAATTAAATGAATTCTGTATCCCATAACAAACAATACAATAATTTCTTAATGAATTATGTATAAAAATATTAACGGACTCAAGTTTTCTACCGAAACCATTTCAGTTTTTTATAACTGTGTATAATCATCATCATCAATACACATAATATTTCACTGTCTAATATTTCTACCCAAATCAATTCTTGAACAATTACTGCAGCATCATCAACCGTTTACAAATATTTAATCACTTTCAATTAATACCCGGCTTAACCACTAATAAGGAACCATTGTCTATTTCTACCCAAACCAATTCCTACTGTGCAGCTACATAAGAAATCAACGGGTATTCCTTTTCACAATCAAGATTTCTACAGAAATCACTTCCCCTTTCATCATCAACGCACACATCACTGTGCATCATCATCAACGCACACACATCACGCCCACAAAGCAAAGGAAACGCACAAAACAGAGGAAACGCATATCATCAAATCAGCAACAGAGAAGGAAAATCACATCGGGTGGGTTGGGAGTCTACTGGAAGAGAAGCAGTTGAAGAAAAGGAGAGGAAGATGAAGAGATGGAGGGGAATTGAAAGCATCTGTTTTCGATTAATGCAAAAGAAGAAACAGAGCATGGGTTTGCTGTGTTTTTTTCACAAAAACCAAACAAATTGTTTTGTTTGGTTTCTGTGAAAAAAACACAGCAAACCCGATTTCTGTGAAAATAGCATAGCATGGGAAAAATGGGTGTGGGTTTGCAGTGTTTGGTTTATGGAAAAAATGCAGGGGTTTTGGTTTTCTATGTATGGGTTGCCTGACGAAGAGGTTGGGAAGGAAACGGGGCCGAAGGGTACTGTGTATGGGTTGTTGTGTATGGGTTTGCGGTGTTTGGTTTATGGGAAAAATGCAGGGGTTTTGGTTTTCTATGTATGGGTTGCCTGGCGAAGATGTTGGGAAGGAAACGGGGCCGAAGGGTGCCTTCGGCTTAAGGAAAGAATGGTGATTCTTTGTTGTGATAGCAACAGTGGTGATTCTTTGCTGTGATAGCAACAATGGCGAAAGAATGAAGTTTGTCGTGTTTGTGTATGGGTCTGTGTTTGGTTTCTGGGAAAATTTTTGGGTTTGCTGTGGTTGATTTTTCCCAGGGGTTTGGGTTTGCTGTGGTTGAATGGGTTGCCTTCCCATGGGTTTCGGTTTACACAGAGCATGGGAGCATCGGTTGCAGTCAACAAGATCAACAAGGAAAAAAACGCAGCACAAGATTTATGCCATTATAATAACTATAAATTAAAAATAAAAAGGATGAAGACATTTGAGAAATAAAATTACCTGGAAAATGAGAGATGCGTGCAATTGATCTGTGTAAATTATTTGGGAGAGAAAGAGAGTTGAGGGATTTGCTTTTTGGGACAGAGAACACTTTTTGCCAGTAAAGAAAAGGAAAGTGTTTTCCTTAGAAACAAGAAAGGAAAACACTTTCCGGGCCTAAAGCTTTATTTTTTCCATTGACTGGAATTGAGTTTCCTTTAACCGATTTTCCTTATGCTTACCAAATATGGGAAAGTGGGGAAAATGGTTTCCAGAAAAATAAATTCCTGAAAACAAACAAGGCACAAGTGTTTTAGTTCAGGAGTTTTTAATTAAATGTTGGAAACCTCCTTCACAACATTGCAGGATAGTAAGCAAATCTTTTGTTTAGATTACGTTGTTTCTTTAATGAAGTGCTCCTCAATAAATACACCAAGCAAACTCATGATTTAAATCAAAATAATTTTATAAAAAATAAATTACAAAAAAAATAAAATAATTAATTCAGATTATCCTATTAAATTCACAATTCAGTAATGACATTAGAATAATTTCATATAAAATAAATTAAAATAAATATTGAACTATAATTTTTAATTAACTTGAAATAAAATTAAATAAAATTAATTTAAAAATTAGCTCAAAATGAGCTTATGTATTTGTTAAAACTCATTTGGGGATCTTGGAAATTGCTTCCTCATAAACTTGGAAGAAACATTGTGAGATCAGCTCGCGCATATAACGCAAGCCAGCATGTTCCAAGCTATCATTTGGACTTTGATTGAATGAGTTCATGTGCAATTCAAAATTATATTAGGATGTTTTTTAAAATATTTTTTTATTTAAAAATATATTAAAATAATTTTTTTATTTTAAAAAAATAGTTTTGATATCAACTCATTAAATAAAATAATAAAACAAAAAAAATAATGTTAAGTAAAAAAATTAATTTTAATAAAACATTTTTTGAAACGCAATTCAACCAATATCCTAGAAGTAGTAATCTTTTGAAAAAATGAAACAACAAAGAAGACATCTTTTCAAGACCTTGCATATCTTCGCACAAATTTTCTAGATTTTCACACTCATAGATGAGTAAAGTTTGAACAAATCTCAAGCAACCAATCCCACCTTTTGGCAACCGCTTCTGCTTAGTAACTAGAAATAAATATCCAAGGCTGATCATTATAATAAAAATTATAATTAACAAATAATATAAATTATTAGGGACTGAAAGTTTATAATTTAAAGAGTTAGAGGATTGAAGTGTATGTTTAGCCCCAAGTTCAAAAAACCCATCTCTTTTTTCCATGCTTTTCATCTTAGTCTCATATCTTTGAATCCTGCACTTCCTTAATAAATGAACTTTAATTGGGTATTAATTTTGGCCTATAAGGGTAGTAATAAAAAAAATAAAGAAGAGTGACCAAAAGAAAAGAAAAATAATTGTGGCAATCCATTATAATAAAGAGGGTTGTCATCCCGTTGAAACAGGGCTTCGCCGCCTACAATAGGAGATGGTCCAGACTCATTAACATGGAAGTCAAAAATTTTCTATTTAATTATGCGTAGGGTCAAAGGGAGGAGTGTTAACCTGCCCTCCCTTCGCCGCCTACAAAGACAGTTAGATTGGTTAAGTCTTCGTTCTTCTGTTTTTCTAAAGTTCTTAAGACGGTTAGGTAATAATAACAGGGTATTTTGAATTGGAAAGGGCAGGAGGTACTGTAATCTATTTTAGAACCCCGTGGGAAACCGACACAAGTAAACCAGCGGGAAAGGAAAAGCTACCAATCACAATAGGCGCAGGAGATCAAGTCTTAAGTCTAGCATTACTTTAGTTCAAGAGTGAATAAGGAAGTGCAAGGCTAGCTGGCAGCTGTCTGATGAGTTCATCGCTCTCTATGGCCATTTGTCTTTAAGCTTTAGGCTAGTTAGAAAGGTTATGACATGTGGATCCGGACTCACAGGATTATGCCGCTGGCCCCTACAACACAACTAAGGATGATAGTGGGTGCCCAAGAGGAGGCGAAGTCCTTTGAAAGCGAAAAGTCTTGTGTCGAGAGGTACGGCGAGGAGAAATCAACATCTTAAAGCAAGCAAGCTCCGGGCGAGGCAAGCAATCAAGGTTCCAATTACCTTCCGCGTTCACTTAAAGATATTAAGGAAAAAGATGTGGGCCACTCAATAGCGTGCTCAATAAGCGGACCATCCAGGAACCTATGATGCAGAGAATAAGATTTTGAGTGCCAAAAACAAGAAGTTGAGGGGATAAAGAGAAGTGCTGTTTCAGTGAAGGTGAAGATGAAGATGGCAGAGAATGTCCATTTCTTGGAATGAATAATAGTTGAGATAGCTCTATTTTAAAAGTGTTATTAATAAAATTTTGAATTTTTTTTATTTTTTAAATTTTTTTTATATGTTTACATCTTTTTAATGTGTTGATTAAAAATAAATTTTTAAAAATAAAAAAATATTATTTTTATATATTTTTATATAAAAAACACTTTAAAAAAATCAACAAACATACTATTAATGTACAGATATCTGTATATCCATTAGATTCACCATTTTCAGCGTTGATATGCTTTTGCCAAGTAAAACTCAATCTTACAGTAAGAGAACATTGAGGACTCTTTTTGGAAATCAATTTCTTCGGCTGCATTTTTTCTATTCTTTTTTCAATTTTTTAAAATATTTTTTATTGACATAATGGCACCGCTTTATTTAATTAAATTCACTCAAAATCAAAACTTTAAATTATTCACTAAATAAAAAATTATCACAAAAATTTAAAAAAAAAACTAACTTCATTTACTTCAAATAATTTCTAATAGTAAGAATCAGAGTTTACTGGTAGGTCATGAAGAGAGAGTTTGCAATCCGCGACGGTTGATATAATCTGTCAGCGAAAATAAAAATGATTAAAACATGGTTAAGTACTTATTAGCTTAGAGAAAGAGCGAGGGGAGGTTTTTACGGACGGTGGAGATTGTGCAAGAAGAGTGAAGGAAGGCGTGTATTGGAGAGATGAATTTGTTAGGGAAGGAATCGGGGTGGTTGTTGTGGTATAGATAGTGAAGGCGGCGCTGCTAGTGGCTGCTGTTAGTGTTAAAAGTTCGGTTTTTCTTGTTAAAGGAAGCTAGAAGTTTTGTTTGAGGGTCATTTTATTTTGCAAGAAGATGGCGGTGGCTATGGTTGTGTCGATGAGTGACTTGTTTTGACGGCGAGGTACACGGTGGTAATGTTTGTTTGAAAAAAAAATGAAAAAACAGTTTTTCAAAAATTGGTTAGGATCAAGGGGTGATTTTGGAGTGTGTTAGGTATTTTTACTTAAAATATATTAAAATATTTTTTTTTTAAAAAAAAATATTTTTAACAGTTACATATTAAAAAAAATTAAAAATTAAAAAATAATTAATTTAAGCAAAGAAATTTCAAAATTTAATGAAAAACAGTGTACAAATTTATAAACTTTTAATATGTTATTGGATGTCTCTTCGTTAAGATCTTTGAAACTCATGAATGAGACATTGCAGTAAGTTTGAGATTCTTGATGACTGTTGTATTATTAGAAACAATTAGCATAATTATTTAAATAATTCACAACAACCAAATGTTTATCAATTTATTAATGACAAATCATCACACACAGCTAGCCAAGGAAATTACACAAAGCAGACACTCCGAGCCTTCAGCTGATCTTAGCAAGAGACCAACTGTCGTAGAAGATCTTGGCCGACTTAGACAAACATAGAATTTAATAATGATGTATTAAGTTCAACAACGAGGGAGCAAATGAACTGATTGGCAACCATTATGAACAAATGAAAAGCCAAGTAGATTGTCAGCAAATTGAAGTCCCCGAATTATAACCCCAACAAATTATAACCAAATGACAAATCATCACACACATCTAGCCAAGGAAATTACACAATGCAGACACTCCGAGCCTTTGTAAGTGACAAACTGTCGTAGAAGATCTTGGCCGACAGGACCCTCACATTAGTAAACCTTAAGAAATTAGACAAACATAGAATTTAATAATGATGTATTACGTTCAACAACGAGGGAGCAAATGAACTGATTGGCAACCATTATGAACAAATGAAAAGCCAATTACATCACCAGCAGGAACTACGAGCAAAGCACACAGAGAACGAATAATAATCTCCAGCAAACACTCTTCATCTTTATTTGAACAAACTAGATTGTCAGCAACAACACCGAACAAATTGAAGTCCCCGAATTATAACCCCAACGACAGCTGAAGAAAATTAGACAAACATAGAATTTAATAATGATGTATTAAGTTCAAAGAAATTTAAATTGCTGAATGAATTAGTCAACTTTGCATTTTATCATGACATACCTTGTCTTCTTCTCTTGCTTACGGAGTTCCACTTGAACCTGCCTCTCCAAAACACAAGAGGTTTTGTCAGTCTTTTTTTTTTTTCAAAGCTAATATTGTTTAAATAATTAGCAACAACCAAATGTTTTTTTTCAAAGCTAATATTGTATTATTAGAAACAATTAGCATAATTATTTAAATAATTCACAACAACCAAATGTTTATCAATTTATTCATGACAAGTCATCACACACAGCTAGCCAAGGAAATTACACAAAGCAGACACTCCGAGCCTTCAGCTGATCTTTGCAAGAGACTAACTGTCGCAGAAGATCTCAGCCGACAGGACCCTCACATTAGTAAACCTGAAGAAATTAGACAAACATATAATTTAATAATGATGTATTAAGTTCAAAGAAATTTAAATTACTGAATGAATTAGTTAACTTTGCATTTTATCATGACATGACATGACATGCCTTGTCTTGTTCTTTTGCTCTGGTTAAATCTGATGGAGTTCCACTTGAACCTGCACCTCCAAAACACAAGAGGTTTTGTCAAATAAACATTGAAAAGAATTTAAAAGGAAAAAAAAAAAGGAATTGAAGAATGGATAAAAATGCAAAACTTAATATGATATATTTAAATATTTATAACCCGTACCTAATCAGATGTTTCTTCACCACTGTAATCATTGTCAACCTTGATTTTAGGGATATGTTTGATCTTAGACCAATCTTCTCCTGTTCCCCTTTGACACCTTTTACTCAACCTTGGACAACGAGTGATCTCAAGATTTTGAAGTTTCTTTAAATTGCCGATGCACTCCGGCATTTCTCTAATGTTTGGACACTTTTTGATGATAAATATTTGTAAAGATTCTGCAGATCCTTGTAGAAGCTGTTCTGGTAAGGCAAGAGTTGCTAGTAACTCTTCAAACATTACAATACGAAGGGAAAGAGAAAGAGGTTGAATTTTTTCCTCTTTCTCTTCTTTTGTTATCAAATCAAGCTTTTCACAGTTGATAATAAATAATACTTCCAGAGTAGTTAGGCATTTTATGCTTCTTGGCAGAGAAATCAAGCTATCACATCCAACAATAACCAATTTTCGAAGACTTTTAAGGCCTTGCATATCTTCACACAAATTTTCTAGATTTTTACACTCATCAATGAATAAAGTTTGAAGACGCTCCAAACACCCAATCCCTCCTTCTGGCAACCGCTTCTGTTGAGTAACTAGATTTAAAAATTTAAGGCTGATCATGTGCCTCACATCTTTGGGCAGCTCTTCTAATCCGTCACCTGTAACCAGAATTTGCAAGTTTTGCAATTTGAAAATAGATTTTGGGAGTCTTTTTATTTTTTTGTTGTTCCGAAAATCAAGATATCTCAAATGTTTCAAGGTGCCAATCCTCTCCGGAAAAGCCTCAAATCCAGGATCATCTATTAATTCCAAAGACCGCAAATGCTTAAATTCTAACAACCATTTCTCAAAGTCTGTTTTGCATGTAGGCCCCACTATACTATCTGCAAAGACTATTGACCGCACTTGATGGAAGTTGTTTGGGGACTTGGGGAGAGTTTGATGAAAAAATAAATCAGAGTTAGGGACTGACAAATGACGCGTCGTTTTGAAAATTTGGTGGTTTTGAGAGCTTATGATTGAAATCTCATTTTGAGCCAATGATGATGCAAGATCATGCATTAAATCATGCATCTTAAAGCTAGCTCCAGCAATCCTATCCACGTAATCTTGGAAGAAACATCTTGATATCAACTCGCGCACATAACGCAAGCCAACATCTTCCAAGTTCTCATTTGGATTTGATGATTGAAGAATGAGCCCTTGTGCCATCCAAAATTGCACCAATTCGAGATCTACGAACGAGTAATCTTTTGGAAAAACGGAACAATAAAGAAAGCATCTTTTCAAGTGAGCCGGCAGTCTTTGATAGCTTATTTTCAAGGCAGGTAAAATGCCATCTCCCTCTTCTTCCCACTTCTCACTGTCTCTCACCGATTTCCACTCTGTTTCATCAGTCTTACCATACAGTTGAGTCCCCAAGTTAATCACTGCCAGAGGAACATGCTTGCATTTGTCCACTATTTGTTTCCCAATTCCAACCAAATTTGGATACAACTCCTTTTGCCCTTCCTTGAATGCACACTTGTAAAACAACGACAGACAGTCCTCTTGACCAAGAAGACTTAGGTCGTACGCAGCAACAGTACCCATAATCTCAGCAACACGTCGACTACGGGTAGTCACTATAATCTTACTTCCATCAGCACCTTTTGATAACAAAGGCTTCAACAACAACCATTTTTCAGCATCTTCATTCCATACATCATCCAAAAGAAGCAAGTATTTCTTACCCTTCATAATATCTTCAAGTTTTTTTTTAAGTTCACCCTCATCCAAATCCGCACATCTTTCCCCAGTTGCAGATTTAATAATCATTTGTATCACATGTTTCAAGGAAAAATCATCTGAAACACATGCCTCCATCTTCCGTTCAAAATGACTTTTTACATTTTCAGCATCACACACCGATTTGGCAAGAGATGTCTTCCCCAAGCCTCCCATTCCTACTATCGGAAGGACAAGGGGATGTGCATCACCAACCTTAACAGGTGCTGCTAAAAGGTTGCTGATGTGTTCTTTGTCTTTGTCTCTTCCGATAAGACCGGAAAAGCTGTCAAAGGATCGGTCCATCCCTGCTTCCTCAGGCAAGGCATGCCTACAATCAATAGGCTGCTCGCTGAGGTGGAACTCAGACTCCAGAGATGAAATCTCAGCTAGTCTTTCTATGATGCTCTTCATCTTATGACCCATTCTTAAACGGAATGCAATCTTATTAGAGCTTGAAAAGAAGCGCCGTACCTTTCTGCTGGGGCTCCCTCTAGTTTTCACCACCTGCCTTCGCAAAGTTTCGCACTCGATTTCGTCCAGCACGTCCTCGGCATCATACAAGACTTCTGTGAGATCGTTGAGCCAGAGCCGAATCTTGTCATTCTTTGATTGTTTCTGCTCAGCATCGGACAGCACTGCGTTGATGGCTTTCACTCTCTTTTCAAGACGAGCAATGTCAGCTTCAAGTCCCCATGCCAAACAAAATTCTTGACCAGCAAAAGAGCCTAACTTCCCTAGAAGGGATTTTGCAATCTCGGCTGTAAAAGCATCTGCCATTTTCTTTTTGAGTGAGGGGAGAAGTGTTTGATAGGAAGAAATGATTGAGATAAGAGTGGAGTTCCGCTTTCTGAGTGGAGAGGAGAAGTCGTCTGAGTCTTCTTGATCATAAAATTAAGGGATGAAAAGTCAAAAAGAATAAATTTACAAGTAGTGCAATGGTGTTGTAGCTTCTCCCATGGAATATTGACCACACATGGTCGGCCTCATTTGGGGACTTTGGATTAGTTTGATGAAAAACTGAAATGGAGTCAAGAACACTTATTTTGAGCCAATGATAATGCAAGATCGTGCTTTTTCAAGCTTGAGAAAAAAAAAGGTAAATCATCATTTTAATTTAGTTCAAAGTAAATTAAAATAATATATTTTTTTATTTTATAAAAATTATTTTTAACATCCTATAACTGATAATCTCTTGAAAAAATGTAACAATAAAGAAAGCATCTTTTCAAGGGTGTCGGCAGTCTTTGGTAACTTACTTTCAAACATGAAACACATGGACCTGCGAGGGTCCCTTCGCTTTTATACAAGTAAATGTACACAGTCACCCATTATTACAAGGAAAACCTAAATGACGTGGGAAAAGTATTGTACTGTTACAATGTTTTTTTACATTGGTTTTTTATATATATGGTTTTTTTTCATATTTTTTTATGATTTTTTTAAAAATATTTTTATTGATTTTATTTTTTAATATTGAGATGGTTGAAAATTTAGTTTTTTTTAATATTTTTTCCTTTTATTTTTCTATCATGAGGTTAGTATAATTTGCGAGTTTATCAAAACAACACAGGTTGTCTCAATTTATAGATTTGATGGGTTTTTAATTGAACTTGATTTTTTTATTCTATTTTTTTATATTATTAAAAAAATAATTTAAAAAAAAAACTATATTATTAAACTTTACGAAGTAATAAAAATTAAAGGATACGAGAGAAACCATTGTTCTCCCAATTGCACTAATGTTTTGCTTTCTTTTTTCTTTTGCTTTTTTTTTTGAATTTTTGTTATGATTTTTTTTTTCAAATCTATTTTTGTTGATTTCATCTTTCAAATTGACATTGTTAAGAATTTAGCTTTGTAATTTGCTTCTTTTTATTTTTTTATATATGGTTTTTTTCATTTCTTTTGATTTTTTGTTATGATTTTTTTAAAAAATTGTTTTTGCTAATTTTATTTTTAAATATTGAGATGGTTAAGAATTTAATTTTATAATTTTTTTTCCTTATATTTTTTCTTTCAGTGAGGTTAGCATGGTTTGCGGGTTTATCGAAGTAACACAAGTTGTCTTAGTTTATAGATTTAGTTAGTTTTTAATTGAACATAGTTCTAGAGAAAAACAATCTTATTAAACTTTATAAAGTAACAGAACTTAAATGATATGAGGGAAACCATTGTTCTCCTAATTGCACTGTGGATTACAATAGTAATCCACAGTGTTTTGCTTTCTTCTTTCTTTTGTTTTTTTTTTGTTTTGAATTTTTGTTATGATTTATTTCAAATCTATTTTTGTTGATTTCATCTATTAAAATTGATATCGTTAAGAATTTAGCTTCGTAATTTTTTTATTTTTATTTTTTTATATAAGGTTAATGTGGTTTGCTAAGGTAAACTAGGTTGTTACGGTTTACAAGTTCGATGGGTTATTTTTTTAATTGAACCTAACTTTTTGTATAGTCTATTTTTTTTTCTCATATGGTTAAAAAATAGTTTTAGAAAAAAGTCATGTTATTAAATTTTATAAAGTAACAAAAATTAAAGGGTGTGTGGAAACTATTGTTCATCCACACGCATTGCACCGTGAATGACAATAGTAACTCACAGTGTTTTGCTTTTTTTTTTATTATTATTATGTTTTTGAATTTGTGTCATGATTTTTTTATAATTTTTTTTTTGTTTTATCTTTTAATATTGAGATGGTTAAGAATTTGGCTTCATAATTTGTTTCTTTTTACCTTATATTTTTATAAGGTTAGCATGGTTTGCGGGTTTGCTAAGGTAACCCCACTTGCCCTAGTTTACGAGTTTGGTGGAGTGTTTTTTTAATTAAACTTAAATTTTTTTATTGTATATTTTCTTCTCATATAGTTAAAAAAAAAGTTTCAGAAAAAAGTTGTGTTATTAAACTCTATAAAGTTCGTGGGTCTATTCACAGGTTTGATTGATTGACTTGGTTCGCGGGTCTAGCAAGTTTAATTTTTTTAAATTAGTTTTTTTTCATCCTTAGATACTAAATTAATTGGGAATTTAGTTTCATAATTGGTTTCATTTTGTCTTTTATGAGGTTATCGTAATCTAAAAAACATCTCATTATTGGGATTGTATTTGATTTTATAATCATCTATTTTTGTTATTTGTATAGTTAAATAAAAAAATAGATTACAATTTTTTTATAATCCTAGTGGAGTCCATAACTCAGTTCACTGGTTTGACGTACTAGCCCGGCTTACCTGATTCATAGGTTTGACAAGTTTATCCATCTTTATGATATATTTTTTTTGTTTTTTATTTTTATTTTTGTTTTATCATTTAATATTAGATTATTTGAGAAATGGATTGCATTATTGATTTTTGTTTGTTTTTTTAAATAGTTATATTAAACAAATATTTATTTTTAGATTAATATTTAATTTTGTAAGCATATGTTTTCTATGTGTTTGAATTATTGTCTTTGGCATGGACCCTTATCTTTGACCATTGAAATTTATTTTAATTTTAAAAGTTCTTTTTGGTGGAATTTATGTGCTTTTACTAAATGCACCCATTTCAATAAAGGAGCTTAGCCGGTGCACTTCTTTGGCTTGGACCCACATCTTTGACCATGGTTTGCCCTTATTTTATTTTTACTCTAAAGGAGCCTTAATTAATCTATTAAATTCGTGATTTGAATCAGAAGATTGATATAATTTTATAAATAATTAATTTCTTATTATGAGTGAATTACAGCAGCGGAGCATCTTTGACCATTGTTTGCCTCTTTTTTTTCTTTTTTCTTTTTTACTGTAAATGGTTTGTGGATGGGTTCGTAGAATTTGGGTAAACCCCTAACTTTTGCAAAGACCAAACAGAGCAAACAGTTGTTTTTTTTGGTGTTGTAGTGAGTTAATTATTGCCTACAAATCAATTTATTATTATGAGTGCATTACAGCTGCGGAGCTTAGTAAATTCTAGTATTGAAATGAACACGAGTGCATTCCAGCTGGGTAGCATTGTAATAACTTGTTTGTTTTTGTATTTTATATGTATGTTTTAAAATTTTTAATTTTTTAAAATTTATTTTACTTTAAATTAAATTTATCTTGATTTTTTTTAATGTACTGGTATGAATTAAATTTGTTTTGATTTTTTTATTTCATTTTAATTTAAATTAAATTAGGGTGGAACCATAATTCCATCCTTGATGTTATTACTTAATCTTTACTTATATACCCAAATCTCAAGCTGCTGAAGAGGGAAAATATTGTTTAGCAAATCAAGTATGTTCTTAACTTATTTGATTATTTAGGCTTTGTTTTTTTGTTTTAAAAATATTTTTAAAAAAGTTTGAAATATTTTTATTTTTTTACTTGAAATTAATATTTTTTAGTGTTTTTTTATTATTTTAATATACTGATGTTAAAATAATTTTTTAAAAATAAAAAAATATTATTTTAATATATATTTTAAAAAATAATTATTATTATATTCTCAAAAACACTATACACAGCAAAACCATATAAAAAGGGTAACGGTGAGAGTTTATCAAGGTTTTGCTGGTATATTGGATTAATGGATTTTTAAGAGTTTTAATAGACTATGGGCCTAGTAGTGTTTGGGCCATGGCCCAACCTAGTTCTAAAATATTTTCTTTCGAGCATGGCCAGGGAGAAAAAACAAAGAAAAAAAATAAAAATTTATCCTTTACTCTGTAGTGATTGAAGGAACGGTCATCAAATCTTTTACTTTGGAAAAACTCTTCTAAAGATTCTATCCTTTACATGGAACTTCCTAAGCAGTAAGCACAACAGCATAAGCAAACCTCGTAGAAAAGCAAGTAATGTCTCTCTCAGAATCTGAGATGCATCAGAGATCAAAGATGATCATGACCTATCCTATCTTCCGTACTTTCTCAATGATGCTAATGAATTTTATTTAGGTTTAAAATGAGATTTAAAAATAGAATAGAAAGTCCTGCTATTGATGAAAAACAATAACCAAATTTGCATTTAGATTTTATTAGAAAAAATAAATAAATCAAAATATACAACCTATTATTGAAGAAAAACAATCATGAATTTTTTTTTTTAAGGTTATAGTACTTCTAAGCTCTGATACATTCAAGATTTAATGGTGTATTCATGTAAAAAAAACCTATACTTTTAATGTGTGAGCTTAGAGACCAAAAATCTGTATTTATATAATAATAGTCACGTTAAACTCCTAAATACATAACTTTGTTTTTCAATAGTATTTTGCTAATTGTTTATAGCATCTATAATCTTAAATTTGATGTATGATTAAAATAATAATTAGTTCAAGTGATCAAAGTTCAAACACTTCACCTCATATAAAGGATTGATGATGTATTGATAATTTATGAATCTTGTTATTTTATGGAGATGAAAAGTTGAAATGTAACTTTATCCTTTATCATTTTGAGTTGTATTATACTCAAAATAATATATATAGGATCAGTGAAAAATACTAAGAGGTCCACATGATGTTCTAAAAAAATTCTCTAATGAGTGTTTGGCTTAAATAAGGTGCTCGAGCTCATTAATAGTCAAACACGTTGGTTGGATCCATTAATGTTAGGTTCAGGGTTCACAACCGAGCCTAAAGAAGTGTTGGGGTATGCACAACATCCTTGTTGGGCAACACACCTAGCCAAGTGTTAGGCGTACACCAAGAACTTAAGGTGTTAGGGTGAATGCCTAGCACTTGGCATGCTAGGCATATGCCCACCATTAGGGGTATGCCTAGATTGGCGCACGCCCATCCTAGCATGGGCTCTAGCTTTATGCCTGAACTCATTTTTCTTTCCTCTAGCTATATATTGGGCTCGAGTCTAGAAGCTCGGGCCTAATGAGTATTTTTTAGGTTTATTTTAAATGATTTTTTGGATTTATCTAGGGTTATTTTGATCTATTTTATTTGTATTCAATAACCACTAATCCTGCGAGGTTATAAAGGAACACTAGATGTTTATTTCACCCTTAAACCATAGAATTAAAATCATGTTGCAATCATCTAGGTGATGGCTCAGTGATAAGAGCTTGGGATCAAGAGGTTTACTCCCTCTGTGGTCTCAGGTTCGAGCCCTGTGGTTACTCATATAATGACCACTGGAGGCTTACATGGTCGTTAACTTCAGGGCCTGTGGGATTAGTCGAGGTGCGCGCAAGCTGGCCCGGACACCCATGTTAAACTAAAAAAAACAAAAATCATGTTGCATAATTAGATGCAAAAAAGTTATCAACCAATTGTTCCTGTTAGGCTAGGAAAACTAGACGCCAAAAAGTTTCTTTTCTCGCTCTCTACCCTGTCAAAATTAATAAGCCAAATATATAATTCGGGTTATGGATTCAATTAGGTCCAACAATTTTCTTGATCACTGTTGTATTATTAGAGACAAGTTGCTTGCTCCTTCTCCTCCCAACTTCAGCTTTTTAGTTTTTTAGAAGGACGAATTTATATGTTAAGCATAATTATTTAAATGATCAAACACAATATTTTCAATAAGATAAAGAGGCAAGCCAATAATTCACAACAACCAAATGACAAATCATCACACACATCTAGCCAAGGAAATTACACAAAGCAGACACTCCAAGCCTTTGTAAGTGACAAACTGTTGTAGAAGCTCTTAGCCGACAGGACCTTCACAGTAGTAAACCTTAAGAAATTAGACAAACATAGAATTTAATAATGATGTATTAAGTTCAAAGAAATTTAAATTGCTGAATGAATTAGTTAACTTTGCATTTTATCATGACATGCCTTGTCTTGTTCTTTTGCTCCTCCAAAACACAAGAGGTTTTGTCAAATAAACATTGCACTTTCTTTTCGGGGAAAAGAATTTAAAAGAACAAAAATAAGGAATTGAAGAATGGATAAAAATGTGAAACTAAATATGTTAAATTTAAATACTCATCACCCGTAACTAACTAGATGTTTCTTCACCACTGTCATCATTGTCAACCTTGATTTTAGGGATATGTGTGATCTTGGGCCAATCTTCTCCTGTTTCCCTTCGGCATCTTTTGCTCAAACTTGGACAATCGCTGATCTCAAGATTTTGAAGTTTCTTTAAATTGCCGATGCAATTTGGCATTTCTCCATTGTTTGGACAGCCTTCGATAATAAATGTTTGTAAGAATTCTGCATATCCTTGAAGAAGCTGTTCTGGTAAAGCAAGAGTTGCTGGTTATAGAATACAGGTTGTTGACAGATTGTAACAGATTGCATAGCTATAATTTAGGCATTTGAATGTATTTCTTAGCTAACATCTAGGCTATAAATTAGGCAAGTGATATGCTATTGTATACCTAATTGTAGATTTGCATGGTTTTGTATAATAACTATAAATACACAGAATCCAACCTCAAAGGGTTGAGCCATTCTTCTACAATATTTTCTTTACTCTTTCAGCTGGTAAGTTGCAAAATGTTACAATACGAAGGGGAAGGGAAAGATGTTGAATTTTCTCGTCTTTCTCTTCTTTTATTGTCATCAAATCAAGTTTTTCACAGTCAATAATACAAAATTCTTCCAGAGTAGTTAGACATTTTATGCTCCGTGGCAGAGAAATCAAGCTATCACATCTACTAATAGCCAATTTTCGAAGATTTTTAAGACCTTTCATATCTTCGCACAAATTTTCTAGATTTTCACAACGAACAATGAATAAAGTTTGAAGAGACTCCAAACACCCAATCCCTCCTTCTGGCAACCGCTTCTGCTGAGTAACTAGAAATAAAAATCTAAGGCTGATCATGTACCTCACATCTTTGGGCAGCTCTTCTAATCCCAAACCTAAAACCAGAGCTTGCAAATTTTGCAATTTAAAAAGAGATTTTGGGAGTCTTTTCATTTCTGTGTTCCCATAAAAATTGAGATATCTCAAATGTTTCAAGGCGACAATCCTCTCCGGAAAAGCCTCAAATCCAGAATCATCTAATAATTCCAAAGACCGCAAATGCTTAAATTCTGACAAACATTTCTCAAAGTCTGTTTTGCATGTAGACCCCACTATACTATCTGCAAAGACTATTGACCGCATTTGATGGAAGTTATTTGGGAACTTGGGGAGAGTTTGATGAAAAAATGAATCAGAGTCAAGGACTGACAAATGACGGGTTGTTTTGGAAATTTGATGGTTTTGAGAGCTTATGATTGAAAACTCATTTTGAGCCAATGATGATGCAAGATCATGCATTAAATCATGCATTTTAAAGTAAGCTATAACTATCCTATCCTCATAATCTTGAAAGAAACATCTTGAGATCAACTCGCGCACATAACGCAAGCCGACATCTTCCAACTTCTCATTTGGATTTGATGATTGATGAATGAGCCCATGTGCCATCCAAAATTGCACCAATCCGAGATCTTCGAACAGGTAATCTTTTCAAGTGAGTCGGCAGTCTTTGGTAGCTTATTTTCAAGGCAGGTAAAATGCCATCTCCCTCTTCTTCCCACTTCTCACTGTCTCTCACCGATTTCCACTCTTTTTCATCAGTCTTACCATACAGTTGAGTCCCCAAGTTAATCACTGCCAGAGGAACTTGCTTGCATTTTGCCAATATTTCTTTCCCAATTCCAACCAAATTTGGATGCAACTCCATTTGCCCTTCCTTGAATGCACACTTGTAAAACAACGACAGACAGTCCTCTTGACCAAGAAGACTTAGGTTGTACGCAGCAACAGTACCCATAATCTCAGCAACACGTTGACTACGGGTA
>Ga0325404_1003289_pt1 | contig 17290 bp, 12 predicted proteins | sample PopdelMetagenome_18_FD_205664 | JGI IMG/M metagenome (GOLD analysis project Ga0325404, IMG submission 205664) | Populus deltoides microbial communities from Bellville, Georgia, United States - Xylem-Control-R1 | ecosystem: Host-associated > Plants > Phyllosphere > Stem > Wood/Secondary xylem... | reverse complement strand
TTTGAGCCAACAAGATGCCTTGATAAATGGCCTACGACTTGGCTATCGTATTAGTCGAAAACCAAAATAACCTGAGAAACCCTTAATCCAACCGTCAAATCTGTTAAAATTGCTGAAAAAAACACATCCATTATGATCCATTTATCATCCCAGTTGACAATCACCGATACCTCTCTATACATGAGTTAAGCACACACTTAAATCATAACCACAAGACCAATAACAAACATTGTCTGTTTCTGCCAAGCAAGTGAATCCAAGCAATTGCACACAAGGCCAAAACAAAATCAGAACGTTGAGCTTACTATCCTTACGTTACAAATATTTAATCAAAAGCCACACGACAACAATTAGAATCACAATTGCAATGACCAGAAAGACCCAGCAAGCACAGCCACCTTTGGTGCGTTTGTTCAGGATAGCCAGATTCTTTTGAACCCTCTGTTCCAAATAGAACAAACATAAGCATCAGGTGAATGTGATAGTTACCATTCATGCAACCATAAATTTAAGCATAAAATTATCAAAAGACGGTGAAAGTTCATCTCCTTCAAATAGTAAAAGCCCTAAATCAATCCATAGTTTTATTTCTATTGAAATAAGAATCCATACCAATCAATTGCAAACCGTGAATCGAAACTAGAAAACAAACCTGTAAACGGGAATTTGTTACATCCACGTGTTCGTCTAAGTCATCCTGCATAAAGAAGAGATGGGAATATTGAGTTAGAGTTGCAATCAATTCCAACATGTTATAGGATGGTGAAAATGCCAGGAGAATATAAATAAGATAAATGGGGAATAAATCAACACCACCCACCAGAAGCCTAGTGTGTAAGGTAAGTTCCTCATTGACAGCCAACGCAATGTGTTTTGTACTTATCACCGTCTCCTCTAATTTTCCTAGGCCTTCATCTTGTTCTGTTTTTTTATGCAAAACAAGTTATGAATCTGCATTGCATAATTAGAAAAACACAGAAAGCACAAAAAAAAAAAAAAAAAGCAAAGTTTTGATAACATGCCTCTCATGATTTGCCTTTGAAAACCAACAAGACCCTGGTTGTCGAAGGCAGATGCTCTATTAATAACATCATCTGTCTTGCTATCAGGCCCAAGCAAGTTCTCTCTGTTAGCAGCACTGAACATATTGAGAGCACTAGCCATCTGGTTAACTTTTGTACTCAAATTTTTCAGCATTTCTTGACGCCGATTCATCTCTTTCCCTGATCTGGTCATGAAATAGTAATCAGAGATTTCCATCAAGGTCAGCAGGGAAGCACCAGCAAATTTATTGCTTAGCATATCTTACAGACAAAGTTACTCTACCCCTCCCTCCTCACCCAATATACCTGTCTACAAATGACTCATTCATCTTGTTTTCGTAAAATATCTGTTGAAAGAAAAAAAAAATCACTCTCAACTGTAGAATGCTACACATTACTTAGTATCTACTTCGATTTTTTATCCTCCTATGAAAAGGGTTTTCTACACAAATGTGGATGAGCATTGAAAACCACAACCACATACATAACAACCAAAGCTTTCTATAAAACAAAATGGAAAAAACGAACATACACTTTTTGTCAAATTATCATCTGAAGTAACACAAGTACTCCACTTATTTAGCACTGTCCTAGCTCCTTAAACATTAAATTTGAAAAATAGCCCACACCCTAACACTCACCAAACTTTTAGAAGAAAAGAAAAAACAATTGCTGTTAAATTCTCATCCAAGCTAACACAAGTGCTTCGCTCATTTAGAACTTTCCTGGCTCCTTAAGATGAACATTAATTTCCAAAAACAGCACACACCTCAACACTCACCAAAAAAGCAGCCACCCACGAATAAAAAACAAGATTCCATTACCATACCAAAGAACCCTTTACATATACCAGAAACACTTACAATGGCTGTTTGCTAGGAAGTGCTGACAAAAGGGACTGCAAGATATCAAGTTTGGTCCTCAAAATAGTGGCCTTTCTCCGAGCCGCAGAGAATTGCCGTTGTGTTTCTGGTCCTGATTGAGGCAAAGAGTTCTTCCCAGAAATCATAGCACTGATTTCATCACCAAGTTTGGATGCTTCATTGAATTCTTGCATCCATGATTCTGATGGTGACGCCATTTCCCCTACAATTACAACTTCCAATTTGATCAAAACTGATACAATTTTCACGAAAGATCTAAACTTTCATAGTTCCCATTAGTCATTAAATAAGATTCCCAATTCTTCCTTCAATCAGAATTCAATTCAACCGGTAGCTAATTTTTAAATCAATAAAGCAATTAAAAAAATCTACCAAAAACACATTGAATGGCTATTTGATTACGACTTACCTTAGCAAGAAAACGAGAAGGGATTGTTGATTTGTTGGGAATTGAGAAATGTATCTAGTGCATAAGCTCTGTTCGCGTAGAGAAAATCAAGAGAAGAATTCTTCTGATGGCTCGCCTGGGGGTAGCTGTACACCTACAAATCGATCAAAGGGGTTTCTAATCTAAGAAGAGTGGCAATTATGTAAATAATTATAATTGTTTGAGCTGTTACATGCATTATTGCTATTGTGGGATTGTCTCTCTTTGATATTAAATATGGTCGGTCGGTCTGGTCTACAGATTGACCCGAGTTAAATTTTTAGTTTAGCTTAGTAAGGCATTGACCCAGCTAAACTTGTTCATTAATTTGGGTTTTTAGTGGTTTGATTAACTAAATTTAACCCGGTCTCAACCAGATCAAATCACCGGAAAGAAAAAAAAATAACAAAACATTATTGTTTTAATAAAAACAATTAGCATGGGTTAATTAGTAATTAAGAGATCAAATCCCTTTTTAAATCAATTCAAATCGAATTTGGTGGAAAGATATTTAATTAATTATGTAATTTTTACTGTTCACTTAATGAAATTTAAAATGTATCATTTACACTTTTATAATAACATTAAATAACAACATAATATTATATTTTTTATTATAAATAAATACATTAGATCAATTTGCATATTAATTAACATTTTGTTATATTTTTAAATGATCTTAAGAGCATATATTTTAGTGTATTCATAATAATAATAATAATAATAAGAAATTATATATTAATCTTAATAATTGAATTTTAAAAAAAATAAAGACAATGAAAATAAATTTCATGTTAATAAATATTTTTTAGCAGCGGATTATTTTGAGTGAGGAATGAGCTTTTGGATCAATTGAGATACAATTATCTGCAGGTTCTGGAAATGTTGGGAAAATAGGATTAAAAATAAGGAATTATTTTAGCATTTCAGACATATATTTTTTTAAGAATTAATTAATAAAGTACATTACTATTAAGATAATGCAGGTAGGGAAAAGGCTTGTACAAACGTTAAAAAGAAAGTCTAACAAGGGAAGGTTCTGGGGTTTCAGTGCGGGACCGGTTTGGTCCTAAACCCTAACTTTTAGTATCTGGACACTTTCAAACATGGAGCCAGACAGTGCTTGAGGACCTTATCGTCTCAGTTGATCTCAAATCAGCTCCATGACTGTGAGTTTCCTTTCAAATCAGTTTAGATCATAGATAACTTATCGGATCAGCTTGCAACCTAATTTATCCAATCAAATCTAAAAAAAAATCTAAAACGGTGAACTCCAAGAATTTCTTCTGATTTTTTTATCTCTAAAACAACATCGTTTTATTGAAAAAATAAAAACCGAAACGATGTCATTTTAGGATTGCCCCGATGAGCTGGTAGCCTGGACCCTTAACCGAGTCAAACCCGAGCAAGTACTGACAAACCATGCTTAGCAAAGGAGAGTACACAGCAAGGATGAAAATCAAGATAGTGATTGTATTTGATGCACAACTGGTGCACACATACTCTGAAATGCATGTTAATCATGCTGATAATGATCATCGATGCATTTCTACGATGAGTTCATTACAATTATACACAAAACCATAAGACCAACAAACATTGTCTCCCTACCGTGAAAGAGTAGCCAGGCAATTCCATGAAGGGCCACAGGCAGGTGAAAAAAAATACATCATAATTTAGAAGGTGGTATCCTCTAAGTTACAAATATTTAAACAGCCCCCGGATTACCACAATTAGAATGACAATGGCGATGACCAGTAGGATCAAGCAAGAGCAACCGCCTTTAGTGCGCTTGTTCAGAAGAGCCAGTTTCCTTTGAACAGTCTGTTGCACAAATAACAGCATAAGCATTAAGTATAATTCAGGTACCTTAGAGGTTAAAACACACAAATCTGAGTAAATTATTAAGAGATGAGAAAGATATAACTCTTTCACACAATTTAAAAGCCCTAAGAAATCCATAGTTTCACCCCTTGTGAGTTCCATATTGATACCAATCATTAAGAACAGCCAAGTAAAAACCAGAAAACAAACCTGTAGACGGGAATTTGTTACATCCACATGCTCGTCTAAGTCATCCTGCATTAAAAGAGAAGGCAATATTTTGTTAAAGGTCGCAAACAACTCCAGAATGTTAAAGGATGGTCAAAATGCAAGGAGATTGTAAAAAAGGAAGATGGGGAATAAATCAACAACACCCACCAGAAGCTTAGTGTGTAGGGTAAGTTCCTCGTTGACAGCCAGTGCAATGTGTTTAGTACTCGTCACTGTCTCCTCCAATTTTTCAAGGCCCTCATCTTGTTCTGTGTTTTTATGCAAATCAAGTTAAAAATATGCATGACATCACTATGAAATCAGTGAAAGCAAAAGCATCTAAGTTATATTAACATGCCTTTCATAATTTGCCGTTGAAAGCCAACAAGACCATGGTTGTCCAAGCCAGATGCTCTATTCACTACATCATCATCTGTCTTCTTATCAGGCCCAAGCAAGTTCTCTCTGTTAGCAGCACTGGACATATTGAGAGTAGTAGCCATCTGGTTAACTTTAGTGCTCAAATTTTTCAGCATGTCTTGAAGCCGATTCATCTCTTTCCCTGTTCTGTTCATGACAGTATCAATCAAAGGTTGTCAACAAAGGTCAGGGTGAAAACTATGGCTAAGCACAATAGATTAAGTATGGTTTCGCTAAAGTATGGTTTTCAACAAGGTCGGGATGGGAAACTACAGCTAACACATAGTTTGGCATATCATACGTATCTACCTATCCCTTCTATCCACCAATGAATTCTTGTTCATTTGATTTTGGTAAAAATCTGTTGAAAGCTCAACATATGAAAGAATTCCCCTGTTTATGTGCAGAATACCATGCATTACTAAGCATCTTATCTTCAGAATTTGATCTTCCCATGAAAAGGGTTTTTAATGTAACCCTGGAGGAACACCACAACCACATAGCAAACGGACTTCTAAAACACAAAAAGAAGAAAGAAACAAAGAATTGCTTGTCTCGGTATAAATCTGTCATTCATTTGATTTTGGTAATACCTCTTGAAAGATCAACATGTTGACACTTTCTATTCCTCATGTATAGATTACTATACGATACAATAGTATGGAAAGGGATTTCTTGGCAACTATAGAGGAGCACTCAAACCACATAATCAAAACTCAAGTCTCTATAAAACAAAAGTGGAAAAAAAATCGAAGAATTGCCGTTACAGGGCAGTAAACACGAAGACAAGTACTCCATTAATTCAACACTGTTCCAGCTCCCAGAAATTGATATTAACTTTGAAAAACTGTCCCCGCCATAACATTCGCCAAAAAGGATAACCACAAACATGAAATAGGATTCCATAACCATATTAAAGAACCATTAGGAAGTTTTTTACTAACACAGATGGTATGATTAATGGGAAGATTGAATTTATTGAAACAACTAGCTAAACAACAATTCACAAGAACACAAAAGCACTTACATTGGCTGCTTGCTAGGAAGTGCTGTCAAAAGGGACTGCAAAATATCAAGTTTAGTTCTCAAAATAGCGATCTTTCTCCTAGTTGCAGAAAGATGCCTTTGTGTTTCTGGTCCTGATGGAGGCAAAGAATTCTTCCCGTTAATCATACCATTAATTTCATCACCAAGTTTTGATGCTTCATTGAATTCTTGCATCCATGACCCCGATGGCGTTGCCATTGCCCCTGTAGTAACAACAAAAAAAAAAAGTTTCAATTTTTCTTCTTCTTTTCTCCCTATAATCATAAGAAATCTTACAAAACCTATTCTCCATAAAGGGTATAAAAAAATACAATTGTCACAAAAGTATAATCCAAGCTTGAATCTTGAAACAATCCCATAATTCCCATCAACAAACAAGAGTTACCCCAAATTGCTAAATCAAGAAAAAGAGAGGAAAAGAGAACTTTTACCTTAAATTGCAAGCTTTAATGAGCTTTGTATTGATGGATGGATGGATAGATTGATGAAGGGAAGAAAACCTGGGCTTCAGAGGAAAAGAAAATTGACGTTGACGAAAAGCAGACAGCGAGACGAGAAGGAAAGCTATTGTCCGGTTCCTAATTAATGAACCATGCGTGACACATGTACGACGATTACTTGTCTGGATTTAAGCAGTAATGTTAAGAAAATGCCTTGGTTAGTCCGTTTGTTCTCTGGTTAATAATATTTGATAATTACATGTTTAACTCTTAACCTATCATTGGTCTATGTAATTGTTCTGTTTTGTTTTGTTTTCAATCCAGAACTTATCCACACTTCCTGTCCCTGCAAATTAGGAATGACAATTTTTCAACGTTATCAATACTCACTCTATCATATGTGATTATCATAGTTGTAGACTTAAATTAATCAAAATAATGTAGTTTTAATTTTACAAAAATAATTAAAGTAATATTATTTTGAAAAAAATAATTATTAAGAAAAATCAAATTAAGTTTTAACTTAATCAATAGAGTTAAACTGGGTTAATTTTAAATTATTTTTATTTAAAATCTGATTAGGAGTTGGATTTTTAAGTTAATATGATAAGTAAAATTTAATAACAGATGAATATATAAAATGGGCATGAAATGACAAATAAAACTCTTACTAGATTTCTCATAATTTCATGATCACATTTATATTTTTTTTCAATAGAAAACTTTGAAGTTAGTGGAATTCAGATTTTGATGCAACCTTGGTTAATTAAATAGGAAGTTTTGAAATTACTCAGATTTTTTCAAATATTTTAAAACTATCATTTGAGGATATTTAAATCTTTTCATTTAAATACAATCAAAAGATATTTTTGCCCTTTCAAGTAAAAAAAAATCTGACGAAGGAATCCATGTATTGCATAAAAGCATTCAGAATTTATGACAAGGCTGCCTGTGCATAAAAAAATATCATTGAGTGAAGTTGGAAATCCTTTTGAGAGCAAAATTGGTATCAGAGATGGAATAAGTCTTAGGTTGGATTCCTTACATGATGCAGAAGCATCCTTTTTCTTAGAGGGTGGAAATCCTGATGACGAGACTCGTAATGAGAAAACCTGTAGAAAGGTGGTGCTATGCTACAGTTAATATAAGAATAAATCTTCCCACTGCCATTAACCTAAGCTTTAAGCAACCTGTGATACAGTTCATATACATATGATGCCTGCAAATCCTGCCTAATATAAAATCAATCTGTCATTAATAAACCATATATATATATATATATAGAGAGAGAGAGAGAGAGCCGATCATGACTCCACCATGTGTATACAAATTACAATGGAGATGAGCACCTGTATTTTCACTTGTTTATTATAACCAGAAATTCTTTATACTCTTATTTTTAATGAATAATTTGGTCAGTGCTGCATTGTTGTGATTATGATTGTTGTGTTGTGTTGTGTTGTATATTGCGTTAGGGCATGTCGTTCGGTACAAATTATAACAAGCAAGGTGGAAGAAATTAGGCATGTTTTGTAACATTATTTGGGTGGTGAAGAGGAACTATCTAATCAATTTAGTTTCTTATAATAATTAAAAGGTTGGCTTCATTGCATGTTGAGGAGCAATTCATAAAAAAAAATTAATATATTTTTATTTGAAAAATATTTTTATAAAAGCTATATTCCTGACCATCTTTTCAAAAACAAAATTGGAAGAAAAAAAAGGAATTCAATTGGTTTACACAAATCATAGTCAATTAAGCAATTACCAAACAAAAACCACATTCTTCAGCCGGTTCTGGCTGCAAGTGACTTGCCTTGTGTTATTTCTTATGGACATTTATCCCACAGACATGCATAAGCAATGAGGTAATTAGCATGCTCTTGCTTGCTTATAAATAAAGAAAAATCTTGCAACTTGGTTTTCATTCAAGGGATGTCAGCTTAATTAATCATCTTTGCAAAGCTTTGGATCTTAATTTTCTCTCAACTTATAATCATGGGGAAAGTTTGGATAATTGTTCTTGTATCAGTGCTGCTGCTAAAGTTTTTCCCTGACAAGTGCATTAGCATGACCACAAGTAACTTCACTGATCAATCTGCTCTTCTTGCCTTCAAGGCTCACATCACTTTTGATCCCCCAAACATCTTAGCACACAACTGTCATCCAAGACCTCCTTCTGCGATTGGATCGGTATATCCTGCAATGTTCGTGGGCAGCGAGTCACGGCATTGAATCTCCCTGATATGGGTTTGATAGGTACCATACCACCACAACTTGGAAACCTGTCCTTCCCTCAGTTTCTTAATATCAGTAACAATAGCTTCCATGGATAGTTACCTAGAGATAGGTAATTTACATCGATTAAAATCAATTGATGTGCAGGCTAACAACTTCACAGGATTGATCCCAGAAAGTTTCGGAAATTTGAGTAATGTTCAACTTGTAACATTAGCTACAAATAGTCTCACAGGCATTTGATGTTTAAGAAATGGAGTGGGTAAACGATTGATATTTAAGTATGCAGCAGCAAGGAAAGAATGAGACCAATATTTTAAAGGTAGAGAAGCTTCGTGGAGCACGCCAAAACTTGTGCGAGTACTATTCACAGTGGCACTTGAGCCACCACGTGACTCTTCTCTTTTCAAGAAAGCTTCATGTTCTACCAGCTTGTCATGAAGTTCTTCAAATGAAACAGGAGTGTCTCTAGCTCTTATTACAGCAGAAATCTCCTTAAAGTCGCTGCCAAGGCCATTGAGAGCAAAAATAATCAGATCATCATCACTTAAATGAGTGCTAACTCATCAGCAATTCCTTTGATGGTTTGAAGATACTCAGCAATAGATCGAGTATTGCAAGTGATGTTGGTAAGCTTCTCCTTGAGATTCATTACTCGTGATCTGGATTTGTTAGCATAAAGCTTGTGAAGCTTTACCCATGCATCACGAGAAGAAGTCACAACTCCTTCTAAAAGATACGCAAGGATTGCGTGAAGGAGCAATTTATCTTTCCTAGTCCAAATAACAAAGTCTGGATTTGAAGCAGTTGTTCCATCTTTGGCAATAATTTCCTTGGATGAGCATGTCGTGTTCCCATCAAGAAATCCCATGAGGTCATAACCATATAATATATAGGGCGTCAAACTGTGCTTTCCAAGAGGGAAAGTGTTGCTGTTCAATTTGATGGGTAGTTGGGAAGTTGCGTTAATGGAGATATTTCCATCAAAGAAAGAAGTGGAAGAGATGAGTGATACATTGGTTCTGCTAGTTGTGTTTCTGGCCATGGTGCAGGGTATTTTCAAAGAGAGGTTTTGGATCAAGAAAAAAACTCGTAGGAGTCTTTACAGCTCTGATACCATGTGAGATCTTAAGAGAAGCAAGAAGTAGAATTTTCTTGACTTGTTATATAACAACATGCATGGAAATTCTCAGCAAGAACTTGGAAATTTAAGAGCCTTGAAAGAACTATGTTCGGAATCCAATTCCTTTACCAATGATCCTTCCAGTCAAGAACTTAGATTTGTCAATTCTCTAACAAACTGTAGGGAGTTAGAAGTGTTAAGGATTGGACACGATCCTTTAAATGGAATGCTCCCACATTCCTTAGAAAACCTCTCCAGCTTTCTACAAACTTTTCGAACCTGTTTATCTACGCGGAAAATGTCGCATTTCAAACTGAGACTTAAGAAGAGGTGTTCAAAGTGTATTAATAGTGTTTTTAAAGTATTTTTTTGTTTAAATATTAAAAAATAATTTTTTAAAAATATATATTTTTAATATCAGTATATCAATCTAAAATTATAAAAAAATTAAACTAAAAAAATTTAAATTTTTAAAAAACATGATTTCAATCTATTTTCAAACACTCACTAAAAAACATCATTTCAACACAATGTAGCATACCAGATAAACAAACGGTTCGATTCATACAAGTATCAGCAAACTCAAAGGCAATGTTCCCACTTTATCATATGAAGAGGCCTTGAGTCAAACAGCTTTGCATTACTCAACATAATATAAATATGACAGCATAAATTTGTCAAAAGCTGGGTGGAAGATGAGAAGATCACACGTTAGTTCTTGGAGCCAAAGAGTAAGAAAGCCTTCCCTCCGTTAACCGTTTTATCAAAGCAACCTGCTCTTCTATATGATGGGCTTGAAATTTGAATAGCCCGTGTCTATAAAACTATAAACCTTAAGGCCTTTCTAATGAAATTCCTACCGTACAAAAAAAATATAAAGTAATCATCTTTAACCCCCCTTTCAATTCCACTACGTTAACAAAACAAACAAACAAACAAAAGCAGAGACAAAACAGAGTTGAGGCGGCAAGTGTGTCACCCTCTCACTCCAAAGCCAAAGTCTTTTTAGCTAAATTCTTCTCCACTGTTTAAAGCTTCATCAGTAGCCAAAAACCCTACCTTTTGAAAAGCCAATCTTTAACCAAAAACCCCCACCTTTAAACCCTCAAAAGAAAAACCACAAAAAACCCAATCTTTTTCATTCCAAGCAAAAATGGTGCAAAACCCAGTATGTTTCACTCGCAAAGCTTCACTCTTATACCGTTTCGTAGGGTTTTCACCTAAACCCACTCCTCATTTTAGCCTAAGAACTCAGCTTTCGTTAAACCCTGCTCAGATAACTGGATTCAGGGCCTGTTCGTCTTCTTCTCTGTTTTCAAATTCTAGTCATGGAGCTGTGTTTAAGGACATGGGTGGTTCTAAAATTGGATATAGGCAATTGGATTTTGATCAATTTCGTGTCTTGGCTGTTTCTGGTGGTGGCTCTGGTGGTTCTGGTGGGCTTGGAGGCTCTTCTGGTGGAGGAGGAGGTCAAGGTGGTGGTGCTAGTGGTGGTTCTGGTTCAGGTGGAAATAGAAACTGGTCCTTCCTTTCATGGTAATAATGAATTTCGAGTTTTGCTAATCTGTTCATTTCTTAAGCTATTGGTGATTTTAGTTCTTTTGGTTCATGTTGCGTAGCAAGCTTTTTTTTTCCCTCCTTGGTGTTTGGTAGTAAGTAAAATTCTTGTTGTCAAGTAGGAAGTTTGAATTCCTTGTTTCAAGTTTCTCTAAAGTGCTTGAGAACGCAATAAAACTGTTTGATTTGATATTTCTGAACTCCTAAAGTGGAACTCTCTGAAAGTATGGCATCTTTTCGTATGGGATGTACATATTCTACCCTATTTGTTATCTTTGTTTGCACTGAATCTTTTTTTTCTCTCTCCTTTTTTCCCACCTTTTGTGTTGTAATCTGTCATTATCCTTGTTTCTTAATAATCTAGATTAGAAACATGATCACTTTAACTCAAATTTAGCTCTATGTTATTGCAGGTATTTGAATCTTCTAGCGAAGTACCCTGTGTTGACTAAAGCTGTTACTTCTGCAATATTGACTCTTATGGGGGATTTGATCTGCCAGGTAAAATTTTACAGGCTATGGAAATAGATGTTAGCAAAATGTGTCTCTCTTTCACTTTTTTAGTTATTTTGGGTTTTTTTTCTGTTCATAGATGTGTCATGGGGTGTTTGTGAATCATATTGATTGCCATTCATTTGATTACATAGAATGGGTGGTTTTTGCTTTGTATAGTGACCAGTGGATGCATCATGAGCTGAAACTGTTGGTCTAAATATTGATCAATAAACTCTGATATCTATATGGTCTTAAACTTCTTTGATTTGTGGAATTTGGGAAACATTTATTTTGCATGCATGGTTTTTGTATGACCTATTATTTTTCCTCTTGCCTCCAAACAAGGTGTCAGCAGTGTTTGAGAAAGCAACTAATTTCCAGCGCCCCCCCCCCCCCAAATGTACTATCAAATACTAAATTGGACCTTTAGGGTGGCGTAAAGTACTTGTGAGAACATCCAAACTTTTTTTTTTTTTTGAACTGTAGAGCATTCAAACTCAAGTTTACCACCACAGCACCACTGTTGTCACCGCTAAGCCCGCTTTTGCATTTATGTGTTATCCCATATATATATGTGCTGATTACGCAATGGCATCTTCTTAAGAACTCCTTGCAGCTTTCAATTGTTGTAATTAAGTTGTTTTTATTACTTGTTCTTGTTATAAGACCATTTTAATCATAACTTTTCTAAATCTTGGCTTTTATCTCAGCTTGTGATTGATCAAGCTCCATCCCTAGACCTGAAAAGAACATTCGTATTTACTTTCTTGGGGCTGGTACTGGTGGGTCCCACGTTGCATTTCTGGTAATCCTTCAGGCTTTTCATATTTTGTTTTGTTAATAACATGGTGTGTGATTTCCCTGTGAAAAAAGAGAAGGTCAGTGGAAGAGTAGAGTTAACATTGAGCTATTCATGAAAATACTGGCCTAAAAGATTTGTGCCTCAGTTTTTGCTGTCAAAGTTCTACAATTGAAAAATGACTCCATGTTTTTGCTTGCCTGAAGTTTGGATGATCCAATCTGTGTTACTAAATAGTAATGCTGCATTGACTACCAAATTGTTTTGGCATCATCTGTTCTCCAGTGCATATGCTTATCTTGTCAAGCAGAATTTTCTCAAAAAAAAAAATATATGAAAACACCTCTGTTTTTATGGGATCCTGCTAATTTTTCATTTCTCGACTTGATTTTTCTTAGGTACTTATATTTGAGTAAATTGGTAACATTGCCTGGAGCATCCGGTGCATTCTTGCGCCTTTTAGTGGATCAGGTGACACCTATTTTTTTGTAGTTAATCTTCATAATTTTAATTACTAAACATCCATGCTGCTGGACTAAATTTGTTCTGTGTATTCTAAAATAATTGCAGTTTGTATTTTCTCCTATATTCATTGGAGTCTTCTTGTCAACATTGGTGACGTTAGAGGGAAGGCCATCAGAAGTCTTACCTAAGCTTCAGCAGGTAATGTTTAGACTTAGAGGCATCCCTTTCTGTTCCTTCTGTGGCTTCCATGTCTGTAAACCATTGAACACAGCCAGTTGGAAGGATTATTTAGCATTAAACTCTCTTAAGATTCTTTTCTGCAGGAGTGGTTTTCTGCTGTTCTTGCAAATTGGCAACTTTGGATACCATTTCAGTTTCTAAACTTCCGTTTTGTCCCACAGCAATTTCAGGTTGGAATGAGCATCATGTGTCTTTGCATTTGTGTTTTTTTGCATGTTACATATCTTTCTTGGTTAGATACCTTTGAAGTGTTGGCTCAAAAAAAAACCTTTCAAGTAGCACAAAAGGAACCGTTTCACATTCCCCGCTTGCTTCTAACATCTAATTCAACACCAGAAATGAGCTAAAATTGTGCCCAAATTGATCTGTCTGATTGTTTAGTGGCAGAGTGAACCACACCTTTATCTGTGCAGTAGGTGCTGTGTGCTGACCATATTTAGTTTCAGTGACTTTCGCCTCCAGGGTTGTTCATAGAGAGTTGATTTGCTGTCACACTTTGCCTTATTATTTATGTTGACATTCAGCTTAACCTTTGCTAGTGGTTTAGGCTACAGTATTTTCACTTATGTTCATTCATATAAAAAAAAAAACAATTTCAGGTTCTTGCTGCTAATGTCATCGCATTAGTCTGGAATGTGATTCTCTCATTCAAAGCTCACAAAGAGGTTCTCCCGAAATAGGTACGTTATTTTCGAAGAAACCACAAATCTTGTTATGGATATTGGTTTTGCCGTGCTTTTTCTATACCTAATCAATCAAGATGTCTTTTTGTTGGGTTTGATATTATTCAAGGATTTTAGAAGATGAAATTTTAGGATTGTAGTATTGTTTAGATCTAAAGGATTGCTAACTAGGTTTCTTGAAGAGGAATAAGATTGATATCACCTGGAGTGATCAGCATTTAATTCCCAACATTCTCCAACTGGTCCTTCAGTGCAATAGGTCCTCATCTTCATGGAAGAACGTTTTTATTGCCTTCAAATGAAGCTTCGATGCTTTTAACTTCTAATCCAATTTAATAGGAAACCCCACAAAAACTCTTTTCCTAGTTCTTAAAAAGCATAGCAGGAAATTTGCATTTGAATAGTTTGGTGTGGAAGCAATAAGAGTATGCAACTTTACAAGTCCAGGATTAGCAAATATGATACGTCAAGATAAAAACTATAATACTGGTTCAGGAATCCTTTGTAGCCACTTAATGTTAACATGTACTCTAACCAGTTCCTTTGTTTGGTTAAAACACCAAGGCTTGTTGCTTCTCAGGTGAAATGATCACTAAAGCAATGGTTGTAGAGATGGATTTGAAGAAGACATCTTGGATTCTTGTACACATGCGGGAACAGTTCTTGCTTAGATCTGCTTCATTCAACAGTGTGGCTGCCTTGAACTGTTCCAGTATATGGAACCTCTTTCACTAACCCTTTCACCCTTACCCCTTGTGTATTTATGATTTGCAAATTTGTGAACTTTGGTTAAAACCTTATTTCATATTGAATGCTCATTAGGCTTAGCTCCATCTTCACCAAGGGGTATAAAGTGCTGGATTGGAAACAACAAGGGGTTTCTTTGCTTCCATTTTAAGCCGAAGTCCCGCATCATTCATGCTTTTTCCTTCTTTTGTTTTTCTCTGTGTGTGTGTGATTTTGGCCCGTCTAGTAGCACATTTGTTCAACCTTACAAAGCCCTGATTATTAAAGGTTTTTTTTTATTTTATGAACAATAAAGATTCAATAAATTATGAAGAATATAAAACAAATTGGAATTATCTCAGATTTGTTGGGAGCTCCAACGAGGTCGTAATGATTTTATATCATTTTAAGTCTGGTCATATGTTATGTATTCAACCATGCAAGTATGATTTCTTATTTTAAGAATCATACTAAAACCTAGATAACTGTGTATAATTTTCTTAGCCCCTAACAAAATTTGGGATCAATCCAAATTTCTGTTTTTTTTTTTTATTTTGTAATTTTGTTAATACTTAATATTTGTGAAAAAATAAAAAAAAAATGCTTCTTGACCTAAAAGAATTAAAATTATTTTTTATAATAGATTAAGTTTTCATTAGCATAAGTAAAACATAAAAATAGCTCAAAATGTTATGTAAAAGAAAAATGATATTAACATAAAAATAGTTGAATAGTCTTATTATATAATTCAAAATAATATGCGTGTATATATTGCCGAATATTCCAAGTCTCTCTCTTGCTCATACATTATTATATAAGAAAAATGGTACTAAAATAAAATAAAATAAAAATAGTTGAATAGTTTCATCACATGATTGTATATTGTCGAATATTCTAACTATGTTATTTGTCGCACATGTGAAATTTCTAGTTTGTAACATATGCATCTTTCTATATAAAAAAAATCATCATCGTATTTTTTTTTTTGAGGAATTTGAAGAATGTAGTTGTGTTTATTTTTTAATGTGCTTTTTATATTAAAATATATTAAAATAATATTTTATTATTATTTTTTAAAAATTATTTTTGATATTAACGCATCAAAACGATCCAAAATATATAAAAAAATTTAATTTTTAACAAAAATAAAATTTAAATTTTTTAAAAACATGAATTATCCATATTTCCATACAGGCTCACATAAGCATGGACGATGCTCGATGCATCGAAGATCACATCAACATTCCTTTTTTTTATTTATTATTATTATTGTTAACCAAAGCTAATTGTGGCTTGAAAAACAAGAAGATACATGCTCTTTGTCGCAAGGCATCTTTGCCCTTCCGAGCACAAAACAAATGTCTTGGTTTGGAGTATTTGGAGTACTTTGTTTTTTTCACACGAGTGATTAGTTATTAAAGAATGATTGAGAATATGTGTTTTCTTCAATTTTCCAAGTAACCTTAATTATTCTTCAATCAAAATTCATCAGTACTGATAGTGGAGGGGTAGTAATGTCTTTTTATACAAAAAAAATTATCTAGCCTTGCGAAAAAGCATGGGCTCCTAATTCAAGAAAATTTTTAATACAAAATAATTTATTGGGAATTGAGCTTCATAGTTTTTTCAAGCAAGTTATTTTTTATTTATTGACCCGAATCACGAATTTGAAAAGTTAACATAAATTAATATTTTAAAAAAATAAGCTTTATAACTCATTATTTTTTTTCTATCGAGTTATATAGCATCATGGTTTGGGTCGCGGGTTTAATTGGATTTATCAGGTTGGCTTGACCTGATTATCAGCATTACAGGTATTTCATACCAACTCAAGTTGATTAGGGCTATCTTTTCTAGGTTTTTTTTGCCACATTTCATCCATTTGTGTGTTAATGGGTTGTGAATTGAGCAATATTGTTTGTTTTTTAAAAATATATATATATTTCTCGTGCTATTGTGATCATTTAAAAAAATAATCCATTTATTATTATTATATTTTTTATCTAATTAAAATAAAATCAACTTATTTAATCCAGTTAGACTTAGTCATGAATTTTTATTTAAAGAAAAACATACTTACTGCACCTTAATATTATTTCTTGTAAAAAAAAAATTGTTCAACCTCCTGAAAAAGTGTGGGACCAAATTCAAGAAAGCTTTTAATAAAAATAATTGATTATATACATAATCAATTATTATTTTATTAAAACAAGTGTTTTATTTATTTTTATTTTTTTTTAGTGTCGATCTAATTTGACCAGACAATTAAATCATTATAAATCTATATGGTATGTATTTTGTTCAAACTCAACCAAGAACTCAGATGAAATCGAACTCTAAAAATCTTGAAGGGCAGGCCAAATTTGGTGGAAAAAAACAACTGTGACGAAATGCAGAGGCGAGCATGAGGTAAGGGATGAAGCAGAAAATGTAGAAAAAAATAGGAAACAATGAATTAATAATTTTATTACCACTGCAAACTGACAGCGACAGACCAAAGTCAACGGACACGTCAGTCTTTGGTAAACAAATAAAAAGTGACTCCTGCTTTTTGGTCAACAACTTCTCCCACTTGCCTGCTTCCTCCTCTTTCCTGTTAGAATAACAGGGCTTTTCAAAGGAGATCATTTTTCATGAGAAATTATTCTCCTGAATAGACTAGATTATTT
>Ga0325404_1003284_pt1 | contig 17300 bp, 8 predicted proteins | sample PopdelMetagenome_18_FD_205664 | JGI IMG/M metagenome (GOLD analysis project Ga0325404, IMG submission 205664) | Populus deltoides microbial communities from Bellville, Georgia, United States - Xylem-Control-R1 | ecosystem: Host-associated > Plants > Phyllosphere > Stem > Wood/Secondary xylem... | reverse complement strand
TCCCTTGAAACTTAGTAGTAATTAATGTCATATCCATTTTAAGTAAATAGTCATGTAAAATTGGCCTTTTAAAATAAAAACAATTACATTTTAGTTCACAATTATTGAAGAATGATCTCAACTTAACACAATTATCTTGTATTTAACTTTTAATTTAATTAAAGAGAAGAAGATTATGAGATTCAAACTATGACTATTGTTTGGTTGGTTGTTAAAACTATAATACTGTATATATAAAAATAATCTCAATCAAAAAGCTTATCCGGTGAATATTAATAAATGATTTTATATTAGGAATCTACAACTTCAAGATGCATTGTGTGTAAACACATGTTCATCCCCCTAGCTTCAAGTTCTTAACTCCACGCACCCTCATTCTCTTCCTAAAGATATTAGCGAAATTCAAATTCGTGCCGCCTACAACACCATATATATGCAGTAACCTTACCAGCTACGTCCTCACAAGAGATTGTGGAAAACAGAGAAGATAGCTAGATATTGTGTACATGAATTTTAACTTTCCCAAATTCCCGAGCTGGTATACTATATAGATATATATTCTGCAGTACATGTACTTGATGCATGACTGTTTATATCATAAATTAATGAATACGGGACTGGCACAAGATCTATATACCTAACAATGGAAGATATATGTTGAACAATAACTGGAAATTTCATTTGGAAGAATTAATGTTTGAATGCATGAACATAAGAAAATTTGAAAATCGTAAGATCATCATGCTAATTCCTTGAAGTATTTGAATTCTCGTACTCCTATATATCTTCTTATCTTACCAAGTTAGGTATAATATTTAGCAGCTGAGGATATCAGATATGCAATACGTGAAGGAAAATGATCGTAGGGTTTGGAAGAGATCCAATGACTATAGCCTTACTTTCGTACCCACGTTCTCAGCAAGGACCATCACATTTTCATCCCATGCATTCCAACTCATATTCAATGCACTTCATGGTCTGCTGAAAAAAGCACCCCAGAAATTTCATTCATGCACCACCTCTACCTTCCCTTTATTTGTCTCTCCCCTCTTTCTGTCCAAAATCAAATTATCTAGCCAAAAATATTAGACCAGGCAAAAGTATACGTCAACTTATGAACCATCCATGTCAATCCATATTAGTATAAAAACAATATAGTTTGGGACAAATAAAAAATAAAATCATTTGAGCTACTTTGATTGTGTCTTACCTAAATTTAATCAGGTTAATCAAGTTACGGGTTGATCTGTAGAATTATCTAAATTTGATCAAGTTGATCTTCTAAACAAGTTAATTAAAAGCAAATCTAACTAGCTAGCTCCATTCTATCACATGCTAATAATAAGATGTTGCATTCTTAAAGGGTAATATATAGACTATGCTACAAGATTCCATGAATCTGATCCATATTTGGAAGTGCTAGTTAGGAGGATTCAGCTAAATGTCAAATTAAGGTGTCATTGCATGAATGTTTCAATGATTAAGATTTGAGATTGATATTTACAAGTCTCAAGTTTAAATCTTGAAAGACGACACGATACGCTTTGTTTGGTAAACAGAGGGCCACGGATATAAAAATTAATCCAAAGCTCGTGGGGTATCATGAATTTATGGAAAGAGCTTCTCTATATACACTTCCCCTTCCCCAACTCCGATCGAGTAGTCATAGGTTGTCCAATTCATAGAATTACGAGGAATCTCTCTAAGTGATCAGATAGCAACGTGCAAGAAGCACATGCATACCCATAATTAATGGATAACATGAAATATTAATTTGTTAACAAAAGAAAAGGAAAAAGAAAAGTAGAGTAACATGAAAAATAAACCCATATATAATTTATTTATTTATTTCTATATCAGATCACATGCATATATATTGGTAAAAACGAGTTTTATACGTGCACTCACACACGCACATGCATGGATATATAGATACATGTTTAATTATGATATTTGCTTTATGTTATTAATTATGAGGAGAAAAGGAGTGAAAAAGAAATAAATATATAGAAGCAAAATATATATTCTAAGTATATTTAATGTGAAGTGCGTTTTTAAAATCACTTAGGAATATATATAGTTTATATTCTCAATTAACATGCAAGCTAATTTAAAAATAAATTTTATTTTTTAAAAAGAAATATATTCATAAAAAATTCCTATCCCAATATATATCTATTCTCAATTCTCAATTGTTTGATCCACAAATTCTCAGGATAATACTAATTATTGAACACCTTAAATTCTATTGTTTGGTTTATTTATTTTCCAAAAAATTACAGGCGACAAGAAAGAAAGAGTACACCAAACTCAAGACAACCAAAAGGTTTGATTTTTCTCCCTATCAGCAGGGAAGGAGCTAGGAGGCTCCATGGAGCTAGAGATCCATTGACTCTAACCATAGTCTCCTAGAAGTTTAGCCTGCCATGCCTCTCTTGGCTTTTTAAAGCATGATTTAATTTTTTTCTGCACATTGAGTTGGACCTACATATGTCCTTCCCTTTTTATGCCCATTAATCAAATTCATTGCACCAATTGTCCAGGAGAAGAGCACCAGAAATATTATTCACCTGTGCCCACTTTCCCCCTTTTATATGTCTTTTTTTCTTGGTCAACCAGCAGCTTCGATAATTACCTCTATCAATTTCTCAGATTGACCAGTGCTGCTGGGCTCTAATAAGGTTGCTCTGGTTGACTTGATCGAGTCTACAATTTTTTGGGGCAGCTAGATGAAAGTTCTTTCTGAATTTGTTGAGTTTTATATCTGATTATTTTTTTTATTTTTTATTAAAAAACAAATACCATAACTATTATGGCCTGATTTTGATGTTCTTACTAGAAATGAAAAATTGTGATGACAAATTTAAGACAAATCTACATTTGACTATTCTGCTTTCATCCTTTTTTTTATTTTATTTTAACAAGTGGACAAGAATTCTGTGGACACTTTTTAGAACTAGAACATTGTAATGATTAAAAGTTGAGAGTAATTAACCATAGCTGATTTATTGTTGAGGTGGCTTCTTTCTTTTTTTTTCAATGAAATGACCATTTAGAAATCGTGGTAGCCCAGCTAATATCATTGGCTAAAACAATATAAATTACCGGTGGGTAAATAAAAAACCTGAAAAATTAATTAAATAAAAAAAACTAGAAAAAAAATAATAGAAAAAACCAAATTGTAAAAAAAAAACGATGAAAATTTTGAAAAAACCAACTGGTTCAATTCGTTTTGGTTTTATAAGCCTGAAACCGAAAAAACCGAACCGAACCCAAACCGAAAAAAACTGAGCAAAGCGGAAAAAAACTGAGCCAAACCAAAAAACCGATCCAAAACCGAGCCAAACCGGTTTGAACCGGTTTTTTTCTAAAAAACCAAATCGGACCAAAACCGGTCGATTTGAACCGGTTTCGGTTTTTTAAAAAAACAAATTTTGGTTTTGTTACTTTTTTTATATATAAAAACAAATTGAGCCGAAAATAATCATCTCTATAAATCACACTGACTAAACTCTTCTAGGCTCGAGAGATCGGCCATAACTTACACGATTCTTTTCTTAGCCTGAGCTGAATATTAAAAAAAATTAATTTAGTTTGATGTAGTTCATATAATTAAAATTTGATTTGATTTTAAAAAGAATATTATTTTAATTTTTTTATATATAAAAATTAGAGCTATTTTATTTTAATTAATTTGAGTTCACATGCTTAACTAGGCAGCATGCTAGGTTTAATTACTGTGTTATAAAGTAATGCCCAAGTTCAACATTTTACTTAATTTTTATTTTATTTTATTTATACTTAATAAGTCATCATTATAAAATTGGGCTTTTTTTAAATTAATCTTCGTTATTTTTTCTGTTTTGTCTTCTATTATCTTATCTGATCCCACTGATAAACTTTTGAGGATGCCATAATTGCACCATTAATATAATAAATTATACCATTTCATGATTTGAAAGACTTTCTCCTCTAAAAAATTCCGATAACACACCAATTTCATACCCCCTGCTAGCATTACTCATATTGTAACTTCATGAAGGCAAACATTAAATTCACTGCAAAAATTAATGCTATGAAAATACCATTCCTTAAAATGAATTTATTTTTTTTACTTTCCAGGAAAGAAGCACATAAAATGTAAGAGTTTAACCTAGCTAATCATACTCCTCTAAGGCGCACGCACAATAATTTATTTCACCCTAGAATTACTCATATTGTATATTCATGACCAGGAGCGGAGGCGGAGCAAGAAAAAAAATTAAAAAGAGTCAAATTAAAAGAATTATTTTAAAAAAATTAAAATTTCAGTTATTTTATATAACGATGGGGTTGGAAAAATTTTCCTTGCGAGAGCCGGGGTCTCTATCAACCCCCGCCTCCGCCACTGTTCATGAAAGCAAACATCAAATTCACTGCAAAAATTAATGCTATGATGAAAACACCATTGCATAAAATGAAATTTTCTTTTTAATTACTTTATAGGAAAGAAGCACGTAAAATATAAGAGTTTAACCTAGCTAATCATACTCCTCTAAGTTTCCATTTATTTTGAAACCAAGTGCTAATCTTGTCCCAATCAGTGGACAATATTTCTTCATGCTCCGGCTAGTTGTCAACTCAAGAAAAAAAAAAGTAAAGCACACGTATTCAACCTCTTTAATTAATTATCCCCCATGATGTCCATATCCTCTACTAAAGTTGTTATATTAATCTGTAAAGCAAGGTTGATTAGGGAGAAGATTAGTGAAAAGCTAGACAAATCCAGTCGTATTTTTCTCAAATCCCAAGCCCCATCGTCCAATATGAGAAGCTGGAAGAAACGTGACATGACTGTCACTAGATGTTGGCCATGGCCATATACAATTAATCCACATTTTGCTAGCGGCAAAATGGGTGCGCTTGCACAACTGGGTCCTTTAAACCCATCGTCCCTTACCTGTCACTTGCATTGAATTTAAACCTCACCTAATCCTGCGGGTTAATATGGTAATCCATCAATCTTGGCTAATTTTTATATCATTGAAAATTGATCTACATAAATCTGATTAACTTTTCATTTATTAACTCATGACTTGAAAATATTATAATCAAAATATGAATGAGACTTGATTTGTTTTAATGTTTTTTTTAAACATTTTTTTAAAAAAACTTTTTATAACAATGAATTTTAAATTAATCATGTCAACTTAAATTAATTTATCTAATTTATAATCTGAATTATAAATTTTACTCAGGTTTTACAACTATGGTGACTTAATTTAACTTGGAATTTTAATCCTACAATATATGTTAAGAAAACAAGATGGCAAGAAGTATATATGCCGACATTATTATTTCTCTGTCTAGCTAACATATTCTTAGTTTTAGCGCAAAATAGAAATGGATTTAATTAAATATTATACCATTTTCATTGTAAAACCTAAAAGAAAGAAAGAAAGAAACTCTATTTTTATTTGCTTATTGTATACCTTGATGGTCTCCAAGCAACAAATTTACAAGGAATTAGACTTAATTGTCTATATTATTAATTAAATACTTGATTTTATTTGAAAAACTCGTCCTATAATAAATTACATTACAGTAATTAAAATATTACATCATTTTCTCATAATACTATAAAAATAAATTTTTTATGTGAAGTTTTTATATATATAAACGTGATATTTGCATCTTTTTTACGAAGAGTCACTCATGCTATTCTCTTCCATATTATAGGTTTTTATGTTCTACTTTCCTGTTTGTTCATCTAGCTTAAAAACTAACCATTTATTATATATGAAGCCTACATTTATCACTTATCAGTTGACATGTCGAATTATATAAAAATATTGTAAGATAATTTTGTTTAGTGACTTCATTTTTATATCCATGCAATGAAGAATTCATGAGGAACTGCTTCAAAAACCATGAACCCATGTCATAATTTCCCAAAACAACGATAATGAAAGAATAAAATAATACAAGAATGGCAGAGGTGGACCACTGGGACCAAAAAGAAAGAAAAGAATAATAATAATAAAACAGTAAAGAGGAAGGATACATTGCATGTTGGCAAAAGCCAATGAACCTCTCTTTCTGCCAACATTTCTTCGCTTCTTTCATACTATATATTATTGACACAGCACTGCTTTTCTTTCAAACATCTAGCCAAGAAAACAAAGCCCTTCTCTTCTTTCTTTCTCTCCTTTGTTTTCTTTTTTTGCCCTACTTTGTTGGGGTTTCAAGTTGTCTACTTTTTCCCACTCTTGGTGATGCATTCAAGCTTACTTGCTTCAACTCTGATTAGTTTTTTGTTACTTGTTATCAGTTTGTGTGGTTTTTGTGCTGTTAATCAACAAGGCTTCTTCTTCTTCTTCTTCTTCTTCTTCTTCTTTCAGTTGTTTCAGTCATGCCTGCTCTTGTTAACTACAGTGGTAAGTTCTCTTTTTTCCCATTATTTGGTGTTTTTGGCTTTTGCTTGTGTTTCTTACGGTTTAGAACTGAATTATGTTTGTTGGGTTGGTGGTGTTTGATTTGAGGTATATTATAATCTTTTCTGTTAGGATTGGATTCTTGGTATGAAAATAGTATGTAAAGAAACCAAGTTGGATTCCTTTCTTGATTGGTTGTTCTGTAATGGATAAAACATGATCTGTCTGCAAACTACTTAGCTTCGTTTGACTTTGGACAAGTAATTTGAGGTTTTTAGATGGAAATTTTGGAAAAGAGGAAACTTTAGGAGACATGTTGGATTGCTGGTGGTTTACTAGTGAATTCTTGAATGAGAGGATTAGATCCTTGAAGAATTTTTCTTTCTGTTGGAAAATCTTGTAAGAGGCTTCAATTTATTTGAAATAAAAATCGAAGCTTGAATTTAGTTGTGTCTGCTTGCTTCCAGTACTGTCATCTTGAATCTTTTGCGAACTGCATAGAATCTTTTAGATAGCTTTAGCTTATTGGATCTGTTGATGGATTTTTCAGGAGATGATGAAATCTATTCTGGGGGCTCTTTCTATGCAAATTCCTCAGACCTTGGTCGATTATATTCAATTGGATCCCGTGTGGATGTATATAGCCCTGCTTGCAAGCGGGCTCGCATTAGTGCCCCATTTCTCTTCGGATCATCTGGGTTTGAACAGAATAAGCGACCATCAATTGAAGTTCTTCCAGATGAATGCCTTTTTGAGATCTTCAGACGCGTTCCTGAAGGCAAAGAGAGGAGTTCATGTGCCTGTGTCTCCAAGAAATGGCTTGTGCTTTTGAGCAGTATCCGGAGGAATGAATTTTGCAATAGCAGTGCTGCAGCCGAAGAAAAGGAAACAGTAGCTCCTGTTCGTAATGATGTTGAGATGGTGTCTTGCGAAGAAAACAGGGAAGTTGAGAGTGATGGGTACCTTACCAGGTCCTTGGAAGGAAAGAAAGCAACAGATATGAGACTTGCTGCTATTGCTGTTGGGACAAGCAGCCGAGGGGGGCTAGGCAAGCTTTTGATCCGGGGAAGCAATTCTGTTCGTGGGGTTACTAACCTTGGTCTATCAACAATTGCCCGTGGTTGCCCTTCTCTGAGGGCTCTTTCCTTGTGGAACGTTCCTTTTGTTGGTGATGAGGGTCTATTTGAGATCGCCAAAGAATGCCATTTGCTTGAGAAGCTTGACCTTACCAACTGTCCTTCAATTTCCAACAAAGGTTTGATTGCAGTGGCCGAGAACTGCCCGAATTTGAGTTCTCTAAATATTGAATCTTGTTCTAAGATTGGTAACGAGGGATTGCAAACTATCGGAAAGCTTTGCCCCAAGTTGCAGTCGATCTCTATTAAAGACTGCCCTCTTGTTGGGGATCATGGAGTATCAAGTCTATTATCTTCTGCTTCTTCTGTATTGACAAGGGTGAAGCTTCAGGCCTTGAACATCACGGACTTCTCTCTTGCTGTAATTGGGCACTATGGGAAGGCTGTTACAAATCTTGCCCTCAGTGGTCTCCAGCATGTTAGTGAGAAGGGCTTTTGGGTCATGGGTAATGCTAAGGGTTTGCAGAAATTAATGTCTTTGACAATTACTTCATGCCGGGGAATAACAGATGTGAGTCTTGAAGCTATTGCCAAGGGATCCGTGAATCTGAAGCAAATGTGCCTCCGTAAATGTTGCTTTGTGTCTGATAACGGGTTAGTCGCTTTTGCCAAAGCTGCAGGATCTCTTGAGAGCCTGCAATTGGAGGAATGTAACAGGGTTAGCCAGTCGGGGATCGTTGGTGCCCTTTCGAACTGTGGAGCAAAGTTGAAAGCTCTTAGTCTTGTGAAGTGCATGGGAATTAAGGATATGGCTTTCAGAATGTCAGTGTCCTCTCCTTGCAGTTCTCTTCGATATTTGTCCATTAGAAATTGCCCAGGATTTGGCAGTGCCAGCATGGCTATGATAGGGAAGCTGTGCCCTCAGCTTCAGCATGTTGACCTAAGTGGGCTTTGTGGAATTACAGATGCTGGGCTTCTGCCACTGTTGGAGAGTTGCGAGGCAGGTCTTGTTAAGGTGAATCTCAGTGGCTGCTTGAGTTTGACCGATGAAGTAGTTTCAGCCTTGGCTAGGCTACATGGTGGAACCCTTGAATTGCTGAATCTGGATGGTTGCAGAAAGATCACTGATGCTAGCTTGCTAGCAATTGCTGAAAATTGTCTGTTTCTCAGTGATCTAGATGTGTCAAAGTGTGCAGTCACTGATTCTGGCATTACTATCCTGTCAAGCGCAGAGCAACTCAATCTTCAAGTCCTATCCTTGTCAGGATGTTCTGAAGTATCAAACAAGATCTTGCCTTGCCTAAAGAAAATGGGCAGGACCCTGGTGGGATTGAACCTCCAAAACTGCAGTTCAATTAGCAGCAGCACAGTTGAGCTGCTTGTAGAGAGCTTGTGGAGATGTGATATCTTATCATAATCAGGGAGAAAAACAGATGCTCATTGACTGAATCAAATCAGTGTAATCAAAGGCATTGAACTGGATCAGGAGGTTGATGAATTCCCGTTTGTCTATACATAGAAGAAGGATAAAATTTCATTTAGTTAGTCGGTACGGGTAGCAGCGTTCAGCATAGTTTTGGGCCCATCATCAGTGGGTGCTGCTTGGTTTTCTTCCATGGAACTTTGGCAGATCACTTCCCCATTCTTTTTTTCTTTTCTATTTTTTTTGCAGGCTTCCTTCAGACAGAAAGCTTGTGGTAAATGTTTTTCCCCCATTGATGGGAGGCTTCCCCTTTCATGGTCGTGGTTTCTTGATAATACAGTTACCAAGCTCTATTCCGGATTCCCACTAGTGGCCACTCCATTTCCTATATCATCCCAGGTCCTTGTGCTTTGCTGGATGTAACATACCCGGTGTTTTAGCTTACGTCTTGCATTCCTTTGATGGTTTGTGTCTTGACTAAGCTTTCTTTGTTGCGATCTTATGAAGTCTGCTGAAAACTTTATTGTTTCAAGTGTTTTCTCTAAGAGTCTTTCAGTGCTCGAATCTCTCCTTCGGTGTTGGTTTCGTGGTTATCGTGTGCTCCTCCGTGATCATAGTGTGTTCTCTTTCATTTGCGCTCTCATAAGAGTGGTTTGTATTGGGCACAGTTCTATACTGGGGTGCCTCAGATTTGCTGGCTTTGGCGGTGGCAGCTGGTTCATCCCTTGCCAATGACAACTTGTTTTCGGGTGTTTTTTTTTCCCACCAAAGTCCTGGTTTCTGTGGCTTTTCTTTGTATATGAATTGTACTCTGCAACTACTTCAATAAAATGTAATATTTCCTTTTCGTTGTGTAATCCATTTCTGTTGAAAGACTATCAAAGCAGAAATCTCCACCACTAATTCTATAAATTCGATCTAAGATGGCCATGATCTCTGGAAAATGGTGGCAGTACTGATTATAGATTACCAAAAAATGTTAGAAGCAGTGGTGGCAGTGCTTAGAAAAGCAGAAACCTAATAAGGTGGTATCAGGATTTGCTGTAGAGGAAGGCACTCATGGTGGTGGCAGTCATAAGAGAGAACACTGTTTATGCCATCAACAAAAGTTCCATTAAAGTTTCATGGTTAAAAGAGTATTTCTACTATGAGTAATACTTGCAATCACATTTACTTGATAGTTTCATACCCAAACAAGATTTGGAAGTGAGGACCAGAGTTAGTACACCACATACAGCGACTCTACATTGTAGAGGCACAGTTGGAAAAACCTTTAAAATGGCTACTGTTTGTTTTTGTCTCCATGGATGGATACTTGTCTAGCATGTAGAATGGGCCTCAATAATGCATGCTAGGGCTACCGAGAGCAATTTGTACCAGGACTACAACCACTCCTAGCTCTACCAGCTATCCTCACTAGTGCTATCTCATGCTAGTGTCTGGTCACCATTTAGGTTGCTTGCATGCACCAGGCATCAAGGATTAACTTCCTAACTGTTAAGGTCTTCAGTATCAGAGAGGATTGTGTTGCTGATGAATGATGATTAAGGCAAGTGAAGACATCATAACTCAAACAAAGTTACAATGTCACTACAGTTAATATACACAAACTAAAGAATAATTAATGCTTCTGTCTGCTATTCGAAAACACACACCCCAGGTCCCTCCATCCCAAGTATCAAATCCAAGATCGTTAAAGCTGCACCCTGAGAAACTGTGGGCTAAAGTTGTTTCCTGTAGATGGTTAGAAATCAGAGGGGCGCAGGCATAGAATCATGAACGTAAATGGGAAAAGGTAAGTAAATTAAAAGCAAAAACAAGTGGAATGATCAAGCAGAAATGGCTAATCTTGTGTCTGGCGATGGAAAAATAAAGGGGTGTCTTTAACTTGGGGGTTAAACTATTTGCCTACTTGCTTGTGTTAAACAGATGATGACAGAAGTACTTAAATAGTCTGAAAAAGGAGTCAAGTCAACCAACAAAAGATGATAAAAAATGTAACTTCAGTCATTCAAACAGAAACATGAACAGGATTGTAACTATTGCTTGAAATGAGCCATCAAAACAAAGCTACAAGGCCAGCTCTGTTGGGACCCCCCAAGCCTTACCCCGAACTCAGATTCACTGTATTTTTTGAACTAAACAATTGCATTATATGTGAACATGGAAAGCTACAGGTTCTTAAACGAGAATCATATCATTGTTTCAATAGTTTCCCCCAATCTCTTTGCAGCTCCCTCCTGTTTTTCCTTTTTCCCCATTTGACAAGACTCATGGCTTCGGCGACAGACTCCTCATATGGTATAAGAATTACATTCATTGTGATTCTCTTCTTTTCGCTCACATTTCTCCCTCCCGTCTCAGGTAAAAATCGATCTGGGTTTTTCGGACACTACTAGGCTAAATAACTAACTATTACATCAACAAAAGGGAATTCACAAAAGTCGGTCTTGTTTCAATCTGTGTTGTTTGTGCTTCTTTTTTGGCAGCGGGATCATCAATGCCTTCAAGAGGGAGTGAAGATATGAAGCAAAAGAAAATGGTTCTGGGTTCAAGGCCTCCTCAATGTGTCAATAGGTGCTCTAATTGCAAGCCTTGCATGGCTGCTCTGGTCACTCCTCCCCATCATAAAAACGGTGTCAGGGGACCATCATCATCTAAAGGAGATGAAAGCTATTACTTGCTCTCATGGAAGTGCAAATGCGGAGATAAGTACTTTCAACCTTGAAGTTTGTATACTACCCTAGGATACATTAATGTTAGTATTACATGTAGCTAGACCTAAGTAGTCTCTCCCTAGCATGCCAGGAACCCACCCACCTCCCTCCCTCCCTCCCTCCCTCCCTCTCTCTCAGGACAGAAGTACTTAGATGTATAATATGGGTGCTGGCTTGCCTTGTCGCAGTGGGTATTCTGTAATTTTTTTCAGGGACATTCAATTATCTTTGATATCTGTCTGGCTATCTCATGAATCTGCCAACACGCAACTGTCATATCTTGAACATTTTAGCATCATGAAAAGCTATATCCAACCACCATTAAATGCCTTGAAAAACATGCTACACTAATTATGTCTGCAATTATTTCATGTTTGCTCAGCTTGGTTTTTATATATAAATATAAAAAAAATAATAGATTAATTATTTTTATTAAAATAATATTGTTTTATTCTTTAAAAATAAAATATTAATGTTGTCTTAGCTATATTTAAACTTGGTTTGGTTTAATTAAATCAATTGAATAATTAAAATCAATGGAGTGTTATAAAATTAATATATTTTTTTTTAATTTAGATGCCACTTCTGTTCTTATTCCGAGACACTATGCTTCCCTGCCATAGGTCATGTTTCTCCCATTTTTGGGCTCGAAGACATGAGACCTCTAACACGTGTCCAGTCCTGCAATATCTTGTCAAAAATTACCTAAATTCAAAATATTCCATTGACAGTGAAGTAACATGGGGTGATTGGTATTGTACTGCAAATTATTTTCTATTTAAAAATATATTAAAATAATTTTTTATTTTTTTATTTTTAATTTAAATATATCAAAAAAATACTAAAAAACCCATTAATTTAATATTTTTTAAAAATAAATATATTTTAAAAAACATTGAAATATAGCTGAAAATGCACTTCTAAACTGTCGCAACATGAGACTTGGGTCCTCTCATGCAAGAGAGTACCCCCTTGTCTCCTCACCGTTACAAAAATCCAAAAACTATCTCCTCCAATAAAAAGCTATTGCCAAGGGTTCCGTGTACGGACTTCTCTGATCTACGGAATTGGATGGAAAGGAGAGTAGGAAGAGTGAAGACAAGCTTGGTCAACAGCCATGGTCATGGCAATGTAAAGCAATGACGACGGTCAGGCAGGCGACAAGGGGAAGAACGTAGGGAAGGGTTGTCTGGCACGGCCGATACACGTCGGATTGTAAACCGTCTAGGGAAGAAGCAATGGTGTCAACGCAGCTAACTTCAAGTAGGGATTCTGCTGGCTGTATTTATTTTCAAAATACAGGGGGGTGTTTAACAAAGAAAAATATTTTTCTTTTTTATTTTCAGTTTTCTTTCTTTTTTAATAAAGATTGAAAAGTGTGTTCATTTATTAAGAACGATGATGGATTTTTTCAACAAAATAAAAATACATTAAAATCACACCTATTTTTCAATAATCGAATTGTGGGGTATTAATTTTATTTTATTTTGATTAAGAGTTATCAAAGGGAATTATATCATCAACTGAAAAATATATCATATTTATAATAAAAAATAAATTTATGATACTAACTAAAAATGAAAAAGATAAAAGACAATAATTTTAATTTTTATATTGTTTATATATAAAGAAAAATAAATCATCGATATGTCTTGTCTTCAATTTTTTTTTTTTTTAAATCTCCGAATAGATTCAATATAAATTTGAAAAGCTAGCATCTATACAGAGGAACTTTGATGACTTTCCTGAACATTAGGATTTCCTTCACATCCAGACTCTGCTTTTGAGAGGGGGCTGGTGCTGGTACACAGGCCTCTCTCTCTCTAGGACATGGTAGGGGGGCAAGCAAGGGTTACAAATAGTGCGTAATCTCCACCTTCAAGTTCTAAAATACAATAGATTTCACATCAGACAAGTCATTTGTAATTTACAAACATTATTATAATATATGAACCAGGAACAAGTACACTGGCATGCCATCAGTGCGTATTTCTGGCAGTTCTGTCAGCAGGATTATCTTCCTTTTTGCCCTTCTTCTCACTGATTTGCTTCACACCCGAAAGACTGGATCAGCAAGTCATTGTTCGAAGCAGGCAGGAAGTTTTGCACCCTCTGGTGGTTTCCAGATGATATTTTCTAGCTTAGTGCAGAAATTCTTGTAGAACTGCAAAGAAAAGTAAATGGTATAGGTTTTGCCAGTATTGAAGGATAAAAATGAAGTGATAGCCTTCGATGCTATTACAAAATCTGAAAATATAATAATAATAATAATAATAGCAACAATAGCAAATTGATCCACCAAGGTCGACAAATTCATGGGCCTTTAAACTTTTATCTAGATAGCAAACACTCGTAAAATCATGCTAGCTGTCTCACTGCAGATACCTGGGTGAAGGAAAAATTCTATAATATGCGTGAATTATCCATTATATCATTAGAGCAGGCAGACAAGGAGAAGATGTTTATTTATGTCGAAAGGGGATTCTTAGATTTATTAGCAAACCATAAGAAAATGGGGTTGAAAATTAATCAATTTGTAGGTTAATATTAGAGCTTCAAATGATCCAAACATGGAGAACAGGCTGTGATACGTTGTCAGATGTGAAATAGCTTGTATATGACTTCGTATGCACATATATAAGGTCCAGTGAATGTGCCTTTTAACAGTGAAAGCCCAAAAATACTGTGCTGAGGCCATGAGATAAGACATAGCAAACATGATCATAGAATAACAAATAAAAAATGAAAGACATATAACAAGCCTGCATTTTTCCCCTTTTCAGAACTAACCAGCCTATATTGCTAAAATGATATTTTATTTAAGTTGCCTTGGATTCTGCACATTTAATTCCAGTAGGTTACTCTACAAACTTCGGCTGATAGGTAGAGCACATGCGTTTGCAGACGTCAAGCTCACCCTTCACCCCATCTTTTCCCATGGTTAGATGGGTAGTATTATGCATATGGAGAGTTAGCAAGCATTATCATAATCTTAAAAACAAAGAAAATAGAGTGATTGATTGATTTCTAGATGACGGGACAAAAATTTAAGGATTTAAATGAATTCACCTTGTGATATTCAAGAGTTTCCCCAGAAGCCTTCCGAGCATCTACCATGAAAAGTGATGGAGCAACTTCATAAACCTAAGCATGAATGACAACTGATTTTAGTATGGTTCTTATTCTGAAACCACTGGCACCTAGTTTTTTCAGATTATAGAATTTGGAGAAAGAGAGATATGAAATGAAACCTAGGAAGCTACCTCCAGAACAACTGCAAATTGTCCAGCCTTGTTTTCAGATACTCCTTCAAGTCTTGTCTGTAAGAATTTTTAATTTTTTTCCAATGTCAATAGAAATGAAATGAAGAAAAGATCATTAAATCATATTGATATCCAACACATCAGAACCCAATGAACCAATATCATTAACCGCTAAGCTGTTGCCAGATCAGCTCAGTGGCTGAATTTTCTGGCAATAATTTTTTTGTAGCGGCATGAGCTTGCCTATGTAATTAGCTTTGTTACTTCCTGGTTTGTATTTTCTCTTTATGAGTAACACTTCCAATTCTTCTCTTATCATTACAACATCCCATTTTCAGATAAAGGGAAAAAAAATGTTTCCAGGTAATATCCATAGAAATTGCTCAACTAATGATGATGTTAATTAGGGACTTCATACAAATATAACAAATCAAGTTTTACCTTGTAATTTCGTGTATGGACCTTGAGATTCATTGATTCTGCAACTGCTTCAATTGCTGAAATTATATCTTTTGCAGGTTTGCGTGATACAAAACGAGTTTGTCGTTTTATATAATCCTGTCAGATGAAAAGTGCACCATCAGCCTACACACATAAAGGCACTTTGAGATATTATAAGAAAGTGCTTGAACCAAAGGAAAGGATCTAATAACTGCAGCAACTACATTAAGCAAGGCACAAAACGATACAACAAGATTAATATATTTCACCATTACAATGACAATGGTGGTGCTTGGATATCATAGATAGCATTTTCACAGATGGAGAGTTCAGGAAGTAGGACACGTGACTCTTGATCGCGTCTCTACTATCTTAATATTTGCTTCTTTTTTATCATATTATCTTAGCCTTGCACAAAATTCAACTCCGGAACTATGCACTAGAACAGGCTAGATACTATTTTTGTCCATAACTTGCAGCACAACAATGAAACTACCTGACGTCTGTCGAACAACGCTGATAGATTCAACCCTTGAGACAGGGTAATCATCTCAAATGCATTCATTACCAGAGGACCACCTTCACTGTTCTCCAATTGCTCTGCTACATATTGATCCTGTATTTCCAAGAATTACCAAGTAGAAAGAGAAGTAAAGAGCTTTAAAGGCAGAAAAAAAACGACGTCTGAAGGCCATCATAGAACATTATGGTACCATAAAGAAAAGAACCCACTGAAAAAGGGGGTATCAGATGATGCATGTTACAATGCATTTGTAATGTTAGCATACACTCAACTTCAGAATTTGGTAAGCTTGCATTAGGTGCATGTTAAAATGCATTTGTAATGTTAGCATACACTCAACTGCAGAATTTGAAAAGCTTGCATTAGTATTTTTAAAGTGATGATACCAACCTCAATGTCATCAAAAACTGCATGAACATCATCCAAATTCACTTCCTCGTCTTCCCTATGTCCAACAGGCTCATAGTTTTTCTGAAACCATGGATGTTTTTTAATTCCCTCAATCCCTATACGCTGCAGCAACAGGGAACCGATTTTTTTCAGATGAATACAATTTCATGGATATGAGGTGTACTTAACTGATATTCAAGTCCTTGCTAATAATAAGTTTCAGACATGATGTGATTCAGATCACAGCAGTTTTGCAAGTAGGCATTCAAGTTCCAGTGCAATGTCCCAGATCAATTACAAGGTGGATATAAGGAAGTAAAACACTCACAGTTTTAGGATTGGGATTGAGTATCTTATCTATCAATGCTTTCGCCCCAGGGGAAAACCAAAATGGACAAGAATATTCCGCAGCATTTATCTATGCATCAACCAGAAATCACAGTTAGGAATTGCCACATTATGCTTGTGGAAATTATAACTACATACAGAATTCAAACTTGGCATAACAAGCAAGAATTATGCTTTCAGGAATGGAACAAGGTGAACATGGGCTTTTTCACCATTCCCATGCAAGGTTACGAGAAATGCAAGGGTATCAGTGCATGTTTGGAACTAAAACCTCCAAAAAAGGTGCTCTTGATAAAAACTTGTGCAAACAGAACTGCAAGTGAAGAAAAAGAACAAGTGTGGCTGCTTGAAAAGCTTTCAATCTGCAAATTTTGAACACTTTGTAATGAATAGAAATGTCCTTGCAGAACTTGATAATAAGATAGTGAATGATTGCACAAAAGGGAGTTTTAAAAGAATAACTAATTGACAAATACAAAGCACTTTGTTCACTTGTTCAATTCCTCCCGAGAAAAGATAGCTAACCTTTCGGTACAAGGTTGCAAGGTCTGTCTCCTCAAATGGAAGATATCCAGCCATTAGAACAAAGAGGATGACTCCACATGACCACACATCAGCAGCAGCCCCATCATAACCTTGGTGACCAAGCACCTGATAAGCAGTCGTTTACTGTAAGAAATTGTATTAAGAAAACAGAGGAGCAATA
>Ga0325404_1003282_pt1 | contig 17309 bp, 9 predicted proteins | sample PopdelMetagenome_18_FD_205664 | JGI IMG/M metagenome (GOLD analysis project Ga0325404, IMG submission 205664) | Populus deltoides microbial communities from Bellville, Georgia, United States - Xylem-Control-R1 | ecosystem: Host-associated > Plants > Phyllosphere > Stem > Wood/Secondary xylem... | reverse complement strand
AAATTGATTTTTGTTTAACTAATGATTTAGGATATATGGATGATGATTAGAAAGGGACATATATATTTTTTCCAAAAATGATATGACTAACTTTGCAAGAAAAAGTGAGATATTGAATAATTATATGAAAATTAGAATTGTATCAAATAAGTTGAAAAGGAAAAGAATTTAGTTGTGGACGAGTAATTGAGTGGATTTAAAATAGATGTTACAATGAATAAGAAATATTTATGGATAAAATGATAATTTATTTGAAAACATGTCGATGCAAGGGAAACTGTTGGTGAGATTCAGCGAGCTAATAGAGCCACTCATATTTAGACAACAGGTAGGTACTCTATACATTGTGATAATTTTCTTTATAACTTTTCTTGCAAACCTTACTTATGAATTATTTAATCCATAAAAAAATGGATAGTGATATTGATAATGTATATGGAAATAAAGATACGCAAGTTGAGAGAATTGATTGGTATTTATTAAGGAATACTAGAGTATTGACTTTTAAATAGGAAAGCCAAATTGATAGGCAACCAAGATGGATTGACCGAATTAATTAGAAGATGGGTTGATCAGATTGATTAGTATTCGTTAAGGAATACTAGAATATTGGTTTCCGAATGAAAACGCCGAATTGATTGGCAACTAAGATGGGTATGCCGAATTAATGAGTATTTAAGTAAGAGTATTGAAATGTTGACTTTGATACGGAGATGCTGAAAGAATTATTTAAGCTATGAATATAACGAGATTTGTTTTGGTTTGAATGAATTTTTGTAAAAATAAATTTAGAAGATTATAAAGAACGAGTTAAAGTGTTTAATGAGATATTAATTTGTGAGTTAGTAAATATTATTGATTTTGTTACATGTAACTCATAAGCTCACTAGGAGAATTATTTGTTATTGTTTTTATGTAGATTTAAGAAATCATGGATTATCAAGTTGTAATATCAAACTTGTGAATTGTAATTTTGGACACTTTATTTTAAAATATAATTTAAATATCATAGGATTAAACTAATGATGATCATTGATTGATTAAAGTGATATAATGTATTTGTTGTTTAAAACTTAATAATGTTATCGTCTTGCATGATTATTACATTTATCATTACAATTTGAGTAGTAACTATATAATTGGCTTAGCTTATGTATATTTATATTTATTCAAGTGTTGGTTGTCTTGGAGTTAGTGTAAATGCTTTTATGGTTTAATTATTAAGAGGGATGTTAAATTAATTAATATCTTAGTGATATGAATTAATGAATGAGGAATATAATGATGAGATCTAGAATGATTGGATTGGAAGTAATTGTGAAAATTTTATAGTATTTGTAATTATAAAGTGTTGTTTGTCTGTGATATAGTTTTTTATATCGATACTTGGGATGTCTCAAATATAAAAAAGGTTCTACTGAAATTTTGATAGAATTTTAATAAGTTAGAAATATAGATATCTTTCAATTGATTTGGTCGACCAATTCAACTCCCTGATAAAAAAATAAAATTACATTGTTCTTGAATTTATTCACAAGAAATTTATACCCAAATGTTGGAGATATTACATTTTTATTTGTTGTTCTATCTTTTTTTTCCATCATTTTTTATTTTTTTTATAACTTTCATAAGAATTTTTTATTTTAGATTCTTAAATCTACCATCATCCCCTTACTTTTAATATTCATTTTACTCACTTAGCATAATATTTCCCTTATTAATTTTATAAACTTTATCCAGGATTTACATCTATCGTGAGTACATGCAATACTGCTAGAAAAAAAAAGGATGACTCACCAATCCTAACGCTTGCATGAATGGAGGATTTTGGTAACCAAATGGCCCTGCACATGTCGTTCGAAAGGCATAGGGGTCGTCACTCACTAACGCGTGCGTTGCAAGTGTCAATAACTTTTTTTTTTAATAATAATTGATTATTTAAAATCACCAAACAACCCTTAACTAAACCCAAAAATAACCAAAAAAGCATAATAAAAAGATTAAAATACCTTTAAAACCCTCCATTTTTTTTATTTAAAGGGTAATTTTGTAATTTAACTATTTAAACAAAAAGAAAAAAAAGAAAGAAACCCCTCTATGCATGTTTAATTTTTTGTTCTTTAAAGGGTATGACTGTAACTTCATTGTGCATTTTTTTTTTGTAATGACAAAAGAGCCTCTGGCTGAAAGATAGACATTTTTTTTTCTTTTAAGGTTAAAATAATCATTTTATTGTGCTAAAAAGGTGTCCTAGCCAATTTGCTCCCAATCAATTTTGCAATGACCAATAGATCCTCTAAAATTGATGATTCTACTCGAAGGAGCAAGCTACTTCAGTTTTTTAGTGAAGGGCAAAAATATCATTTCAATGTTCAAATGAATAGTAAAATATGTCTATGATCATAATGTTTTACTAATGGCTTTTATTTTATTTATTTTTTGTAATTTTTCCTTCAAAATTTTATTTGTTGTCTTTTCTACGAGTGTCTTTTTTTTTATTCTATAATTAAATAGAGTTATTAAACATTATCAGACCTATAACAAGTATCACAAGTTGAGCATTTTAATCCAAGTGGACCCCAATTAATCCAAAACGGTGTTGTTTCTATTAATAGAAAATATTTGAACAATATTATCTTGAATTTTTAATTCAAACTGGGTTTTAATAGGATTAACCAAGTCATGTATGAGACCTGCTTAGTTGATCAAGTCATACTAGTTTAGCTCCCACCCAGTTTAATTTGAAACCAAACTTAGATTAGGAATCAAATCAGCAAATCATCAAGGTGATTTATTAGATTAGCATGTTATCAGATTTACCTTTAGTCAAGGTTTAATAATATTATCAAAAAATTCTAGTGCACTGACAATCTTACTAGTGTAACCTAATAGTAATAGGTCGTTTTATTGAAAAATCAATGACTCGAGCCTTCCGCCTTTTGATATGTCCTTTTCCTCTAATATTATCCTTGACGTTTTCTATCATTTATAAATTATCATCGATGATATAAATAAATAAAAAATTTCAATGTAGTCTTAAATTTATATACTCATTTTCAATCCCATCTAAAACTTATAAACTTATCAATTAAGTTCTGAATATTTCCTACATTTCTTAATCGGATTTGTTTATTAATTTTTTTTCAATATTTAAAGTCTATTGTGTATAATTATTCATTAAAAATCGTCTAATTGAAGAAAAAATTGACAAAAATATAATGACTTTTATTGTTTACTTTCTAATGCACATATTTTATGCACCATACAATTTGCTGAATATTTATAAAAAGACTTGATTGTGAATTTCTTGAAATGATTGATAAAATTTATAGGTTTCTAATTTCATTAAATTTAATCGAGAATGAGCATATACATTAACAAAAACTAAAATGAGAAGGTGAATTTACTATTCACTTCATCACAAAACATTGTTTACAAGAATAATGTTTTTTTTTAATTTATATTTTTTCTTCAATTTCAACTTTTAATACTAAGCTTATTGGAAATTAATTTTCATAATTTATTTTGATTTTCTTTCTATATGTTTATTAAGGTTTCATGACCTAGGTTTCGAGTTTGACACTTAGGTTGAATCGAGTTTTTTCTTCGGCTTCCTTTTTAATTAATTTTTTATTTTAATTTTATGCTTCAAAATTAGATTGATTGAGAATTGTACTTTATAATTTATTTTGATTTACTTTTTGTGGTGTTATCTCGATCTTATGATCTAGATTGCGGTTTTGGCAGGTTAACCCTAGTTTACTTGACTTTTTTAGGTCTTTCTTAATTGATCTTTTGAATTTCATCATTCAATATTGAGTTGACTAAGAATTATGCTTTATAATTTGTAACAATTTTCTTGCTATGATCTTATCATAATCTCATAATCCGAGTCATGAATTTGGTATGTTAATACTAATTGACCTAAGTCAATCATATATATTGTCATCTCAATAATGTAAAAAATAAAAAATCTTATCTTGAATTTTTCTAGTTAAATTATAATTTTACAATCATACATGTTGCTTTTAAAGTTGTCAAATCAATTAAGTCATATGAGATGAAACTTAAGCAATTTAATTTTTTTTAACCAGAAAATATGTAACAATGTCTAAATTTTATTTTTATACTTTCTAAAAAACTTGATTCTACCTACAGTAGTGCCAACCAATGATTTCTTATAACAAAATAAACTAAAACGGAGGAGTGATGTCTATTATGTCATTTACTATAACTATAGACTCAGTGGCACGTGGATTGTAATATTGCAATTAGAGTTTTGACCCCAATCAAGTAATAGTAGCTTGACTTATACGGGTAAGAAGGTTTTTTTTTTCATTTTTTTAACTGTAAAAATACTAAAATTCCCTTTAAGGCAAGGAATATGTGCCTTACATCCATGGGCACTTTTTGTTTTTTTTCTTCTTTTGAATGCAAAGTAAAATTACTTGAATGCAATTGAAGAAAAAAAATAGCCTTTGGTTAAGGGTTTTTTCTATCTTTCCAAGTTTATTTTTTGTTATTTATTATTTTGTTGAGGGTATTATGGTCTTTTAACATATAAATACACAATATACTTACTTAAATGCTCTTAAAGAAAAAAACATTTCGTCAAGGATCTTTTTTGTCTTTTCATATTAGTTTTTTTTGTTATTTAATGTTTTGCTGATGACATTATGGTCTTTTAACATAAATTAAATATTATTAAAATTTTAAAAATTGTTGGCACGTGTATGAATGGAGCCCGCATACTTTGAGTGGCGTGTTTGATACCAACTGGCTGTAAAAATTGCCCTTCCATTTTGTATTTGAATGTGCCACCATGTCCTTTGTCATGGTGCAACGTGTATAGGTGGAGGTTGGACGGTTTGTTGTTGGTGGACCTTTCTTTTGTTTTTTCTTTTATCTTTTCCCTCTCAAATTACAGGTTTGTCCTCATTTTGGCATCGATCCTCATTCTTTTGATATTTAGTTTTTGTCCTTGATTTTTTGTGAAAGCTGATTTATTTTTAATTTAACCCTTCAATTCTAATTTATCATGTATTGATGTTTTCAATTTGATCCTTATACTTTTGATTATTAATTTTTTTCTTAACCTTTTTATAAAAGTTTTATTGTTTTTAATTTTACCGTTCAATCCAAAATTGTAGTGTATTATTTATTTCATTTTGTTGCTCATTCTTTTGACTTATATTTTTTTATCTGTTAATATTTTTATTTTTTTTCTATTTAATCCTCAAATTAAAATTTTGTTGTTGTCCTATTTATTTTTTATTTCAATTTTAACTATTATTTTTTTAATTGCTATTTTTTATTTTGAATATTTTTGTGTGATTGGTTTTTGATTTCGTCCTTCAACATTAATTTCTTGGGGATTGAGCTTCATGATTTTTTCATGTATAGTACTTTAAGTCTTATGACTCAGATCACGAGTTTGGAAAATTAACATGGGATGACATATTTGTCTTGACTTCTTTTCTTTTTTTGATATCGTTGTTTTACATCTATTTTTTTTTTAAAAAATTGACTTTGTAGTTCTCTTATATTTCTTTTTTATTAGATTATCCTGATCTCATGAACTAAAATATAAGTTTGATAAGTTAATCAGAACTAACTTGCCCTTTAATACTTAAATTACATGCCTATTATGTTAGTTCAGGTTGAATCATACTGATTTTTTTATTATTTTTTTTACTTTTTTTGCCATTTGATATTCAATTAGCTAATAATTAAATAACATCATTTTTCTGCTATGAGATAAAATTTTTTTTTCCATGTTACTGTGATTATTTTTTAATATATACCTTTTTTGTGTGTTTATTATTTTCACTTTTTTTTTCATTAATTTTTTTATATAATTAAAATAAAACTAGTTTATTTGATTGTTACTGAGTTATTAATTTTTTTTATTTTTCTTAATGCAGTTACAACTGAACATTTGACGAGAAAGATATTGGAGACCCGCAACTTATCACGTCTAGGTGGCTAAATCTAGATTTCTGGTATAAATTAAAGAAACCTCAGCAGTCATTTCTCAATTTTTTCCAATTCCAAATTAAAGGAAGTTGACTACACAGTTCACATCCTCAAGGCCGCTTCTATAAATTTTTGTCTTCATCCGTAAATCGCTCTCCCTCTCTCTATAATTTCGATGACAGGAATTCGGTTACAACAAGAAGAATCAGCTGACCTAACGCAAATCAGAGCTGCTGGTACCGGCGGCGATCTGGTGTCGGACGACGATAGGTCTGTGGCGGCGGACTCTTGGTCAATTAAGAGTGATTATGGGAGTACTCTCGATGACGATCAGCGCCATGCTGATGCCGCCGAGGCTCTCTCCGCTGCCGCTAACTGTCGCGCCGCTTCTGATTACAGGTTGGTATTTTCACTTTTAATTTATTCACTTTTTACTTTTCTTCTACTGTTTGAAACTGAATTAAAAATTCAGTGATCAAATTAGGAAGTTGGGCCTTTTTCTATTATTTAAACGTCATTGGAATTGAAATGTGAGAGTTTAAAATTTAAAAATCGTTTTGCTTTGCGTGAATTTCTTATTCTTTTATTGTTTCTATCGTTTTGGTATTTCAGAAATTTGGTAAAATCCTTTCGATTTTGTCTGTTTTGTTTTAATTTAGAAACCATTTTATTTCGCCTAATTTCTCTCGGTTTTTATTATTTTTATTAGCTTGTGATGGAAAGATTATTTAGTGAGGGATTAATGGATTTATTATATACGAGAATGCTTGCCAATTGTCATTCGTTCTAGATGTCTTTGCGAATGTGCATGTACACTGAATCATTGATTGCTCTTGAACACAGTTCAGACAAGGAAGAACTGGATGCTGAAGGCGTGGCTTCCATGTTAGGTCTACAGAGTTATTGGGATGCTGCCTATGCTGATGAGTTGGCAAACTTCCATGAACATGGTCATGCTGGTGAAGTTTGGTAAAGATTCTTTTATTCATTTAATTTTCTATGCATAAGAAAAACTTCTTGCTATTCAGTTTATGTGATGATGAAGGTTGATGTCTGCTGCCTAACGATGGAAATATAAAGTTTCCTTGTAGTGGAGCTTTAGCTTGTTGTGACTTGAGAGGAAATGTAGTTCCTCAAAAAATATTCTTATTGATGGCTTTTCACAGTCTGAAAATCTCAGGCATCTACTCTCTTTGACTGTTAGGAATGCATCTCATACATGAACCTTGCTTTTCTCACTCAATATCAACACATAAATTTCTTTATTCTGAGGGAAATTCATTGTTTTGTACATCTGCACTAAATTTTTTTATCTAGTTTTAATTTTCAAAATTACATTATATAATTCTGCTGCTAGTGGCCTAGAATTTGTCAGTTCTCGCGCAATATGCAATAATGATGCTCAAATTGAATACAGGAATGCCAAGTTACTGAAAATGACTGATTCATCAATGCTCAAATGTTTTATGTGACCAATTAATGTTATAGTATCATAATGGTCTTATAACGAGAAGCATATTCAGATTCTTGTAAGGATGTGTTGGTCCTTTAAAGTGCCTCCAAAACTGGATCTTTTTTGAAGATGCGATGAGGTAAAATTAGTATTTTTCTTTTGTAAAGAGAGAAGAAGGCTATTTATCTTTAGATTTTTGTTAAGCAGAGATTTTTGTGTTTGGCTCTCACCCGATGGGGTCCAGCTGCATGGAAAATTCTCTGGGTTAACTAATCAGAATTACTGCATTTGGATGCACTTTAAGGTAGTCTTTTAAGTCAAGGGTATGCCATAAAAAAATGTATGAATGATAAATAATTATAAAACTATGCATGATAAATCAATATAAAACTATGCTTTTTGTTGATTTCTTGATTGGATTTTTTCTATAGGCAAAAAGGATAAAAAACCTTAGGAGCACCAACACGGTGCAATCCATAATCTATACTGAAAGGGCATCACACAAGTACTTTTTGCATGACAAAGGTGTATGTTATAGATGTTATAGTCCAGCTTTAAATAACAGAAAGATAGCTACACTACTTAAAGGCTTCTTATTATAATTAAACGTATTAAGATACTTTTCCCCATATCTATACACAAGCATTCTGAAGTCCATACCTGTCCTTGAGCTAATGCCTAGCAGATTGCCACTGCTGAGAATGAATGCTGTCACAGTTTTCTAGTCTAAGCAGAATGCCACAGTGATACAGCGATTCTGTTGCTCTCTTACGGAGATTTTACCTCCTGGCTAAGGTTTGTCTTTTTTGGACATTATCAACAGCCATGATTCTCCACAATACTGTTTTCCAAGGAAAAAAAGTAAGTGGAGGTCAACTTTCTTTCTAATAGCTTTCGAAAGAAAGCTGGTCTCCCATGCATAGTTAGCAGGGTCTCACATGTTTTTGATTGGATTGAGTTATTCATGATGTAGCTTGAGTAAAATCTTGAATACTTTTTAGATGCTATTCATTACAATAGATGATTCATAGGAAGGTATATCAGAGTTTAATTCGAAACACGCACGCACAGATATATATATATATATATATATATATATATAGATGAGGTCTGCAACATGTAAATGATTATTTTTCTCTTTTGCTAATATTGATCCATATGTTTATGCTATTGGGATCTCATTTGTTTGCTTCTTTTTCATCTTTCGCTATAGGTTTGGGGCTGATGTCATGGATGTCATTGCTTCTTGGACAAAAGGCCTGTGCTTTGAAATTTCTCAAGGTTGCATTCCTAATCATGTTGATGATATCAAGTCTGAAACTGTTGAAGAGAGTGATAAATATCTGTCCAGCTGGAGTGTACTTGACATCGGGACCGGCAATGGTTTACTCCTTCATGAACTTGCTAAGCAGGGGTACACTTTGAGATTTTGCTAGTTTTGGTATTATATACTATATCACCCAAATAATTTAAAATGGCCTAACAAAAGCAACAAATTTGACTTAACTGAATCACCTTTTCCTTTTTTGTATGAAGACATGAGACATGTCCTGCAAAATATTAATTTAGGATTTGGAAAGTTATTTTATTACGTAAAATATTGATGAAGTTATTGCTAGCGGTGCCTTCGCCAGAGATGGTTAAGGTGGCTAATGCAAAGGGACCTTGGTATTCATACATGGATCCACCAGTGAAGAGCAAGCACATATACAGTCTTGACAAAAAAATAATTTTGTTTACATGCTTTCTGTCATTTTGACTAGAACATGCACACACATTTGTGTTCTTGCTGGGACTTTAACTTTGATTGAAAGTTTAATCTTTTGGTATCTCAATTACTGAAGGCCACGTGGGAGAGCAACTTCCATGGACCTTTGTTATGCAAGAAAGTAAATATTCACATTTTTGTTTTGGAAAAGAGATGTTATAGAGAAGGAAAGAAGCAAATTTGATCAAAATCTCATTTAATACATTTTGGTTCTTGAATATCTGTGTTCAGTCTATCTCTATGTGCATGTTGTGACACATACAAAACTCAGTGGGTGCAATTCCAATTTAAAATAAGATTAGTTTCACTGTTGTTTTCAGAAATATGGAATTGATAATTCAGCAAAATTTGCCCACATTGTGCAGAGCCTGATTTAATGCTGTTGCAAAACTGTTGAAATTTTTTAGTCGAGCTAAAATTTTGCCCTTAATTATTATATTTTGCTAGAATAATGAAGGGGCTCTTGTGTTTACCAGGTTTTCTGATTTAACTGGAGTTGATTACAGTGAAGGGGCCATTAACCTGGCGCGTAGGCTTGCTGATCGTGATGGGTTTTCTAATATCAATCTTCTGGTGTGTTATAACTTTGATATTACTATGAAATTATAACTTATTGTGTTTGTAGTCTAGGGAAAATTTGGTTTATGCATTACAATTCATTATTCTCTTTCCTTTTGACTTACAAGTGCACTAGGCTCATAAACAAGCATGTGATTGTCTTCTCCATGAAATGATCATTTTTGTCATCTTTTGGCAAGATGTTGATATTGGATAGTTTCATCTTATTGTTTAAATGAAATCTTAATGATTGATAGCATGGAAGTGAGCAATCTATCCATAGCCTTTTGTTTTTAGGTAAATTGCACTAGCCTCCACTCTAGGTATCTAGGTATCGTGAAATTATAGAGACCCCACCCAAAAATTTAAGGATATTACAGAAACTCCCTTTCCCAAACTAATCCCCTTACTATTAAAGGGGTGATTTAAAAAATCATAAGGGCATTTTGGATACAAAAGAGAATTTCTGTAATGTTTTTAATTGTGGAGGGGTTTTTGTAAAATCTTCAAACTTTTGGGTGGGCTTGGTAATTCCACAGTACCTTGTGGGCTTCTTGTAATTTACCAATTTTTTATTGGTCATTTGTTTCTTTTCTTTTACTGGACTTTAATATTGGATGGTTTTGTCTTAATTGTTAAATGAACATTAAATATTTGATAACATGGCATCAATCTATTTTTTGAAGTGTCATGCATCAATACTTGAGAAAACTGGTGACCTTTTAAGCTGGAAGTGAGCTGCTCCTGAATTTCTCGTAGAACTTGTTTCTAAGCGACATAATCTTTTAATTGTACTTGGTCATGTATATGTATCAATTTCTGTTCAAACATATATCTTGTCACTTTTTGGTCTTTAGGTTGATGATGTTCTTGAGACAAAATTAAACAGACAGTTTCAGCTGGTCATGGATAAAGGGACTTTAGATGCCATTGGATTGCATCCTGACGGTGCTATCAAAAGGTAAAATCAATAGTACCTACTGACCAGGGTATCCTGATTACATTCTGGTCTTGTTTACTTAAGTACCCTACATTTACAAATTAAATTTCTGTTAAGATTCCAGTTCAGTCACTGCTTGTTAAATAGTAAATGTTAAACTAATCTTATTTTTTAATTTTAGGATCATGTACTGGGAATCAGTTTCAAAGTTGGTTGCAGTTGGTGGAATCTTGGTAAGCTTGCATGTTGGAGCTAATTTATCTTTACTTCCTTTGCAATCAGTAATACTAGCTTTCAAGTCAATCAAGAAGCCTAATTTTTGAGCTAAGGACTTGGGTTGCATTTTGCATTCAAATGCATATTTTTCTTAGACTAGGTCATTTTTTTTTTACTCTCCCAAGGTTGACATTAGTTTCTAAACCTTCAATCTGCTAACTAATGTTCTCTTTGTTTTTTTCTGATCATGATGCATAATTGCAGGTGATTACATCGTGTAACAATACAAAAGACGAATTGGTGCAAGAAGTAGAAAATTTCAATCAAAGGAGGATTGATGTATCCCTGGAATCAGAGTCCATGAAGGGCCATGAAGCATCCAGAGATCCTCCATTTCGATACCTCAATCATGTCCGCACATATCCTACCTTCATGTTTGGTGGATCAGTGGGATCACGTGTTGCCACCGTGGCATTTCTTCGAAACTGAACATTAGTTTCTGCCATGGGGGGGAAGCTGGTAGGTTCTGATGTGTAAGATGGGAGGGGAAGTGATATTTTTTGAGAAAGCTTGATGTTGTTGGAATTGAATACAATGTTTGATGCACTAAGGATGACTATATCAATTCAAACTCGTGAAGAATGCAGAAATGATGGGATTCAACGTTCATTTAAAGATGCTCACTGAATTTATGTTTTCTTTAGGCAAAGATGATTTCCATGTTACTACGCTATACATTATACGCATGTTTTCTCCATTGTTTCTAGCTTTTAGCTACTATATTCTCGAGCAAATTAATGCCAAGTGGTAAGTCTCTTTTAGCAGTTTCATGTAGAGGATTAGCACGGTAGTTATTTGTCTAGAGCGTCATGGACATTAAGCTGATGAAAAATTTCATGTAGAGGATGTGCTGTTATAGAAGGATGGGAAGTTATATGATGCTCCTAAAGCAAGCCGATTGAAGCTTATTCGTGAAGCTCACACTTCTTTCGTTGTCATTTTGGCATCTGTAAAATAGTTGCAAATCTGCGAAGGTATGTTCCCTAACCTAATATAGTGAATGATGTCAGAACATATACTTGAGAAGCTTTAGTATGCAGTGAGTAAGCCACACAATAAAAAAATTGGTTTATACACTCTGTTACATGTTTCTAGTCTATCATAGGAAAAAATTTCAATAGACCTTTTGAGTGCTTCACCTGTTATTAGGAAGAGTAATAATGATTATATTTTTATGGTCGCCGATAGTTTTAGCAAAACAACAATTATGAATCCTTATAAGAACATAGATGCAATGAGAGCAACATTTTTTTTTTTCTTTTTGGTCTACTTTTGCATGCCTAACAAAACTGTCAGTAATCGAGATACAAGGTTTTTCAATAGATTCTAGAATGCATTATGGGATATTCTTGAAGCTAATAAGCGGATATGTCCTGACTAAGGTTATAAATCGAATTGTGGTTCATGTATTGATGAAGTTGTGTAAAAACTTTACACAGAAAATGGGTTTTTTTATGGTTTATGATCATGGCCCAAGACGTGTAGGCTTAATATGGGTTTTGTGTCTAGGTTTATTGTTTGTTGGGCTTGACCGCTGATTTGAAGTTTGTTTGAAAAAATAAGTCCCCCGTGGAATGAGGAACTCTCCGATATTTAAAATGTGTGTATGAGAGAAATAATATATGAGAGAATTGAGAGAAAAATGTAAGCATTAATTGGCGAAGAGATAAAAATTGTTGAGTGTAAGAATTTGTTTTTAACCTTTAACTTATGACCCAAGGTATTTATAGATCTTGATCACACTCATCTCAAGATGTGGAGAGCTTCATAATTGATGGAAACATTGATGCTCACTATTGGTTGTAGAGGTTTGTGATTGTTGATTATATGTTAACTAGAAATAACCATTGGTCGAAAAAGGATGCGCTTGAGTTGTATAGAAAGTGATTTGTGTTGCAATACAACCATTGGCTAGGAATGTGGTGACAACAATGTATAAAAAAGTGTAGTTGTAGAGGATATATTAGAGAATATGTCAGTAAATCATAAAAAATATTGTGTGTATGATAGTGCGTGATTGATTCTTCAAGAATTAAAAAGTACTTAGAGGTGTGTGCTAGGAGTCGAGAATTTTTTGGGGTACTAAGTTGAGATCCAAATCATTGATTAGTGTTAAAACATAAGAGAAAAAGGAGAGACAGTCCATTTAGGCTAGCCTAAACATAATAGAAATCAATCCACCTAGGCTGCTACCTAAACAAAAGGCAATTGTTTTGGCTACCAACCCAAATGGCGACTCTAGGGGGCAATCCGTCTAGGCTATAGTCCATATGGGCTGCTATTTTGTTTTCTTAGTAAAACTTACTCACCTATATCTTTCCCGCGAGTCTTTTAAAATGTGTTTGAAAAACCTAACTAGTAGAAGTGGGGGGAAAAATACTTACAATATAAATGTTACCTGTTGTGGTTACACGTGTATGCAAATGTTACCTCTTTATGTATTATGAACGTGTCTACATGAGGGTTCTCCTCGTAACTTTGTTAATGCTTGTCATACTTGGAGAATGATCTATGATCATTTTGAAGATAAATAGTTATGGAGACCTGAAGAAGGATCTTTGATTATTTTAGGGATATTGAAGATACACATGGAGATTCAATAGGGACATATGTAGAGACATGAAGATCTCACCATAGAGATTTTAACAAAGATTTCTGTTAAAGACATTAAGAGAAATTACTACTTTTATTGAAAAGTTCAAAAAATAGAGATATAATTATTGAAGATAATTCTAGGATTATTTGATCTTAGGTAGCTCATCAATTATGCAAACTTCTTTCCTTCCTTGTTCTGGCTTTTTTTTCCATGAATTGGTGAAGGTAACTTTTGGCGACCAATCTTTCTATCTCCTTTTCAGAGTGTGATATTTCTCGGTGTCATGTCTATAATCATTGTGAAAAATATAGAATTTATTAGGGTTTCTAGTGTTCACGTTACTTTTTACTTTTAATGAGAGAACGATATTACACAAATTCTCTTTTTGATAACAGCTAGCACCTCAATCCATGTGGTGGTTAAAAGGGTAATATGGAGCTCGAAGAATGTAAGGCAATCATAAATGTGTCTCTTGGTGCTCATTTTAAATGCTTTAGTTGGAGACTCCTGATATTAGGAAGATTTTTCTCAGTTGAAACATGGGTAACCTTGTTTGATCATGTTGACTTTTTACACCATCATCTAATTTTTCATGGTCTATTTAACGCTGAAGAGATTTCTAGGGAGAGTGTATAACCTTTCTATAGGGAATAATTATATACTCTACTAATTAGAGCTTATATGATGATGAGCTCAAAGAGTCTTTTCACATTAAGTATTTCTTTGTTGAACCTTTGAAGATATGTCTTGGTGCTCTCATCTTCTTGTTGTGTAATGGTAAAGAGCCTGATGGTGCTTTGTTTAGTTGGAATACTTGTGCTGAAGTGATATGTAAGTTTGGAGTCGAGATCATAAAAATAGAGAATAAAGCCAGAATTTAGGCTATGGTACTATGCATGAGCATATCCACGAAGCATTGTTGAAGAATTTTGCACATTGCATCATAGTCTTGTGTGACAAGCTTTAAGATGCATTTTAAATTTTGTATGTGCTTTTAGGAGTTTGTGAATCCCTTGTAATTGTCTAGGGTTGTATTTATAGAAACACAATATTTGAAAAGTTGTGTTCAGTATTCTATTGTGAAGTAGAGATTCTTCCAATAAGTTATGTTTAAGAACTCATAGAGCCGGTAAGAGTTCTAGCATTGTCATGAGGCTTAAGAGCCCTCCATTGAAAAGTGGTTACCATGATTTTGTTTTTATAGGTCATGAGAGCCCCTCCCACTAAAGAGTGATGATTTGATGATGTTGCTATTATACTAGGGAGATCTCTGATTCATCTCTTGGAGAGTGGTGCATATAACACTAGGGAGACTAAGTGCATCCATTGGAGAGTGGTGTATATAACATTGGAGAGACCAAATCCATCATTTTCCAGGAGAAATGTGCATTCTTAGGATAAGTGTTGAGGGGCCTTTAACCATCACTTGAGTAGTGAGTTGTTGAAGCTCAGGTTAGGTAAGAGTGTCCGTGGCAACAAGTTGACTTGTCCTGTGTCCTAGCCCAGATGAGCATTGGTTATATATACCATGTAATGGCATGGAAATGCCAAAAGCAAGTTTTAGAAAGAAAATTGATAGCTTTTTGACCAGTATCCCTACAGACGACGCCATTAATGAAGCCCTAAAAATCTAAGTAGCTTAAGAATAGGGCTCCTAAGTTGGATAATCAGTTAATCAATTGGTTCTAGCAATCTCATCCATTCTCCTTAGCCAAAATGATTAATAGCTTGTACTTAGTAAGCCAAGGTGGCTTGTAGCTAGTACTTGCAAAATGTCACTTGTTGTGGATATATAGACTCTCAGATGCTTAAGTAAATATCTCTTAGAGAGATAAAGTACAATAATATTCTAGAGAGAGATGCTCTCAAATATATATGTAGTAGAGAATGAAGATTGTGAACCTTTATTTTGAATGATTTATGGTGTATTTCTAGCCCATGAGTCTTATTCTTTTATGGAAAGGAGGAGTTGGAGTGTAATTCCACCTTTATGATATTTTGAGTTGTATTGTGAACTGCATTCCACTCATTTTATATAGCAAAATGATGGAGATATGGTAGGCCATGAGAAACTTTAATACACCTAATGGTATTGGTGAATGTAGACTTGTTTAATTTACTATATTTGTTGAGAAATAATTCATATAATATTTTATGTAAAAATCTATAGAATTGATGACATTAGATTAAGGTATTATGTTTGAATTCATGAGTATAGTGAATCCAACCATACTCGAGATGCGATAACAAAAATTCTTGAAAAGTCCTCGGGCTCAACATCGAGATAACACGCGACATGCCCACCTTGTTGGCCTGATAGTGCGGTAGGCCAAGCTATTGGATCTGGTAGGTGCTGGATCTAAGTTGCGCCTGGGCCTAGTATATTGCCAGGCCTAGGTACTGAACTGACATTGTTTAGGCTTTATTGTGATTTTTTGAAAAAAGAAAAAAAAAATATATTGGTAAAATCTAGTTTCATCACTAATCTTCGAAGTTTCAGATGGTTTGACAGAAACCAAAATAATTGACTTCCAAACTATCTATATTTAGTGAGTTCCAAACTATCTGAACTTAATCTTCAGCTAAATAATGTTCTCTGATACATCCACAACTACAATAACTGAATGATAACAGAAGTGCACTCCTTTAATATTTGAGAAACTAACAATCAACACATCTGCCAAATTGTGGTCTTGGAGTGTGACGATTGTTGGCTCCAGATCCAGGATAATCGTTGAGTTCTGCAATCTTTCTTCCATGTGCGATATGTTCATCCTGATCCTCCTTCTTGCTCTGGAGTACCTGTCAGCGGATGGATTGATATTCATGAACAAAATGGAGTTGAGAATATTGGGATTATAAAATCAAGCATCATGATCTTAGCTGTAGGGAAATCTACAATTATATATTTTGTTACCAGGTGGGTGTCGTCAAGAATCGGACGAACTTGATCATGACCATGCACCTGACTTCCAGTTCCTGGAGAAATAAAACAACACATCACAATCAAGAAGAATTATCGTATTAAGAGAAAAAAAAATGAAAGAAATGAAGGTGCTAAGAAAGGTATTCAAGACATACTCCTTGTTGAGATTGAAATATTGCTCCAATGAACAAGGTTAGAAATCAACAAAAAGCTTACAAGTAACCGAAAGAGCATTCCTGCCATTGCTGGAACAAGCTTCCTTACTGACAATCTATGGGAAGCCCTCAAATTATGTGTATATATCATAGATGTTTCTGACAAAATAGACTTGCCAAAGTCAAAAAGTGACTCGAACACAACTCACTTGTGCTTGTGGGGGAGAGGGCCTGCGCGTTTCAAGTCCAGCCATAAGATCATATGGAAGCTATTAAATTGTATATATTAGCCTGTGAAAGTGGGGGTGTAATGAGAAAAATTTATCAATTAACGTAGTGGGTAAAGATGGAGCACCTAAATTCGAGTGGAGGATGACTATAGAAATATGATGTCTTGCACTAATCTAGTGGGAATTAATATTTATTAGAGCCAAGGGATATGTTCACTGCAAAGTTTGCTCCCTCCCTCTTCTATTTTTTTATTTTATTTTGTTTTTCTGGGTCTTCAACGGCTTGCTCACATCCGTCAAAAGTGACAAATTCACAATAAATTAAAGCAATAAAATCGATATCTAAGAAGTGGGAGGTTAATTTAGAAGATATGCTATCTGATCAGCCAATAGTGATGTCCGTTGATAGTTTTTTCCTTTCATTTTTTTTT
>Ga0325404_1003278_pt1 | contig 17312 bp, 14 predicted proteins | sample PopdelMetagenome_18_FD_205664 | JGI IMG/M metagenome (GOLD analysis project Ga0325404, IMG submission 205664) | Populus deltoides microbial communities from Bellville, Georgia, United States - Xylem-Control-R1 | ecosystem: Host-associated > Plants > Phyllosphere > Stem > Wood/Secondary xylem... | reverse complement strand
ATAAACTCATACTAATGAAAAATTACTCCTTTTATCACCATTAAAGTTCTCTTATCAATATATCTACTTATCATTCACCTGACATTGCTAAACCATCTTTTGATTTACAAGATCAAAACATTTTCTACAATATTAGACAAATATCATATGTTGATAACAAAATTAAATAAGAAATTTTAAAAAAAAATTTATCAATCTTTTTTTTTAACTTTTTAAGAAAAAATATCAGTTAGTTTTATAATTATAAAACAATTACTTCAATGGTGGGTGTCAAATTCAGGACCATACAAAGATGTTCTTCAGATGTATATTTGAGTTTAAATAGATCGTAACTATCTTATATATTTTAATTTCCTCCAAATTTTCATAATTTTTATTTGATAATATACCAAAAAAAATGCAATTACTGTGAAAGAGTAGAGAAAACGCGTATAGCATGGAACCATTTTTTCTGTATTTCTGACCAGCACCTCCATTGGAACATGGAAGAACGAACAACAATTTTCTAAGAAAATGTCGCCACTGACATCACCAGTGACAAGCACGACGCATCACTCAATGAATCTTTCTAGGAATATTTTCTTTTTCCCAGTAATCAAGTAAGCAGAGGAAGGCCATTTCAAACCATACAAAGCCAAAGATACCTTTAGCCGTTGAAGGAAGGCCATTCAAACTCCACGTCATGTGCCACACAGACAGGCTAGACAATTTTATTTTATTTTTATTTTTCTGTCCATTATTTTCTCTTTTTATATTTATTAACTTTAAGTATTGGAGGGTTTTATTTTACAATAGAAGACTGGTTTTTCAGGAATGATCCAGGCCAAAGATAAATGTTCAAGCTCATCATTTTACCAGCGCAAAATACAACTATTTAAAGTTCTTATTTTGTCTGAAGTTTTTCTTAAATTCGTAAATAAAATTGGGTGGTGAATTCATTGTACATAAGTTGACTTATCTTTTTTGAAGTTATTATTTTAAATTATATTTTTTTAATTTTTTCCTGAGAACTGGTCTTTATATTTTGAGTTTATATTTTGAGTTGACTCAATTTTTTTATTTATTTATTTAAATTTGTTTTTAAATTCAACCTTATTATTTAACATTTATAATATTATTCAATTTGCTAATTTCCTTCCCAACACTTCCATTCCCTTCCCATCCCATCCCATTTCAATTTGAAAGTTTGCCTCTAAAATTAAAATATTGGCTTTCTCACCTCTAAGCAACTAGACTGTCATTTACCAACCTGCCCGTTGCATCTGCAGCTAAATTTTGAAATTCTGAAACTATTTTTCATTTATAGCTAAAAAATAAATATTTATTATCTATTGAGATTGGAATGATTATCATAAACAATTTTTTTTCTTCAAGACCTCTAGCATAAACAATTAGGGCATGTCTAATCTTCATTTATCTAAATAAATACATTACTAATCTAAGAAATTGCAAAATGTTATGGCATTGTATAAAATATTTGCATCCATATAAAGTAACAGATAAAAAAAAAAAAAAAAAACATAAGCAACAAACAAACAATATCCTTGTTATCTTTTTTTTCTATCAAACACATTTTTGTTCTCATTATTTCCGGACTCCAGTATTTTGAGAACAGTATCACTAATTTACCAACAGATGATGGTATATAAAGCTAGTTTAGTAAACAAAGCAAGCAACAAGGATAAAGCTGATATGAAAAAATCAAACAAAATCATGGTAATTTTATTTTCTACATGTACACAACAATTATAATCACAACAGGAGTCCAATATCGAGGCTGATCAAATGCTACATAGCATGAGTTGTGAACTTATGAAAAATTATATAAAAAAATAGGAAAAATAAATCTACAACCATGATTGCTGAGAGAACACTTTCAGAAGACAATTTCACGATTCATCACCTTGGTGCATAGTTACAACCAACCTATCCAAGGAGCAATTCTCTCTAGCAAGATGGTTTCCTCACCTTTGTGCACTGTTAAAACAAACGTGTTCAAGGAGCAGGGGGCTCCTTCCTTCTACTTCAGACAATAAAAGCTATGCGTTAACATTTGTCATTCTTCTGGACCTAAGAAAGAGCCTTTCCCCGAGGACATCTGGATACATCTGAACTAAGCTTTTGCATCTGTTTCAAGACCAACTTGGTATCACAAGGAGGTGATAAGTGCACTCTGGTTTGTACATAGACAAGAACAGTCTGGTTCAGTAGAATCCTTCTTAACAAGCCGTTTGTCACGATTAATCATCAGTTGAATAAGAGGCAGTTTTTGTGCTACTTCACGCCATATTTCATTCACGGTTCCATTTGAATCACTGTATACAAAATATCGCTTCACCTGAATCATACAATTCAAAACAGCAACCATTAAAATATAAGCAACTGATGTTACAACAAGTTTTGATCACTAAAGAAATGACTTCAACATGTCAGATAAAAGATGGAGGAATGAATGGAATGTAAGTATATAACTGCAAATACTTTTAAAGCTATTTTTTTTTATTCCATCTTCATTCAGCATGCAAGTAATGATACTTATTATGGTCATCCCTATAAAAAAAATATGTTTAAGATCATGCTTTTTAATTAGTTAAATACGTTTAAAGCTATTTTTTTATTCCATCTTTGTTAAGCATGCAAGTAATGATACTTATTATGGTCATCCATATAAAAATATGTTTAGAATCATGCCTTTTAATTAGCTTTCTCAATGCATATGGAAACAACAAAAACAATAAGCACAAAGCAACACAGAATTTTGCCCAATAGGTTCGCCAGACAAAAATCCTAATTTGAAATTTTATTGCTCAATATTTTCTCTTCTAATAGTCTTTTTTCTCAAGTTTACAACTCCTTAAATAAGCCCGAAAACTAATCTAAACAAACTAGGAAACCTGACAATAAAGGAAAAGGAATAAAAGTCCTAAACAAAATAGAAAAAATAAAATTATTAGGCATAATATTTAATTTCCTAAACCAAATAGTAAAAAATAAAAATAACTAGGAAAAATAATTTTCCTTAAAACCTCTTGCATCATTTCTTCAGCAAAGAAAAAGAAACTTCAGTTTTAACTAGTATAATGCGCCCTCGTCCCACTTCTATCTATTTAATATAGACAGGAATTCCAAATCCCTACTTCTAACAAAAGATTCATCATTTCTTTCCAAGAATACCCAAAATCAATAACTGTGACAGCTACAGAACAACGACAATACAATGAATGATTAAGACGAGAGCAACAAAGACTGGCAACACCTTCAGCAATATAGAAGGTTGGATTATAAGTAAATGCAAGTAGAATTTACCTCTCTCATCTGTTTCTGATATTCCAGAATTTTCTCAGTGGATACTGCTCTCAGCATTCTAACTAAATATCCTGGCTTTAGAGAAGACTCAGTGTCCACAAAAATTGCAATCTTTCTGTAGTCTATGACATCTTCAAAAGGTAACTCAATGCTATCACTGACTATCAATGGAACACACAAACTAACAATCGAATCAAATAGTCGGCAAGCTGAAGGAGTATCACCAGCAGGATTCAAACAGAACTTTGAAGTATGCATGCCACGCGTAGCTGTGCGTCGATTCTCCCTAGATTGTGTGCCATGCCTTATTACAACATCCTCTTCTTTCTCAAGCATTTGAAAAAGCAGATCACGAATTTTTCCACCCTGTAAACACAAAGCATTCAAAGAAAACATGAGATCATGAAAAATAGTGACCTAAATATCAGTAAAAGTGATATTTTTCTTTCAATAAAACATCTTCATATGCCATGCTATATATCACCTTTATCCATTCGGCGCAGTACTAAGGATGGTCACTTCAAACAAAACTATGTAATAGTATCTCTACTTAGCATGACGAGTAATTCTTAAGGGAACTGACCACTAGTGACATATAAGCACCTATTTCTGTCTATGGAACTACAATGCATTAATCTCACTACTGGTTTGGAGATCCTTAAAGCAACTACCCCTAGTGCTACATCATAATACACCCATAACAATGTTATCTTTCAATTTCTCAAAATCATAATTAACATTTCTCCAACAAGTTTCTATAATCTTTAAAAACAATCATCTTTCCTATACACCCAGGAATAACGAAAACGTTTTAACAATTCTCCACACCTATACCCTTCTCTCAACCAAACAAGGGCATAAACACGTCAATTCTCAAATTTATAGCACGAATAATGCTAAGAACAATAGTTCTTAATGAAACTATCATCAATAATTTTATCTTTCAATTTCTCACACACAATAAATATTTTCTTTCAGCAACTTCACACAGACTTTAAGAAAATAAACTTACATCTTTCCGGTACCGATTGCCCATGAAAAACAAGAGCGTTTTCCTCTCTTCCACGCCAATATCGCCATTATAGACATTAATCCTATGCGAGTAAGGCACGATGACATCCTTAATCAAGGACCCTTGATCACTTCTAACCCGCCCGAAATCTGACAATAACAAAACCGCATTCTTGACCCGGTCCAAGACCCGATAGAGTGCATTCGGATCCCCAGCAAAAACCACATGATCCCTCCCATTATTCCTCCTCCAATACTCCTGCTCCTCTAACCACTCCACCAGCTCTTCTTGCATCTTCTCATCACTATAAACCGGATCCGACCCGGGTACTGTCCCGGCCCGAGCTGGATTCACTATCAAACTGAGAGAAGAAAACACCGGAACATAAAACAAGTCAGCCTCCTCCGGGTCATTGACTTTCACCACAGGTGACCCAACCCGGTCCAAATCGGGTCGGGAAAGATCCAAATACATGTACCATTCACCCATGTGTTGGTGACCCGGGTAACTCACCTTAGACAAGTCAGAAGAGCCACGCGCCAACGCGTGATTCTCGATGATTCCAGTTGTGAACTTCTTGGGCAGATCATACATGAAAACTCTAACTTTCTTCTCATTTTCCGTCGCTTTCTCGGGAAATTCTTGGAAATTTTCTCGAGAAATTTGCTCGGCGAAGAGAGATGAAGTTGTGGAGGAGATACCGGTAGTGGCGGCGGCGGTGGATGAGCTGAGGAAGGTGTTGAAGAAAGCGTAGATGATGAGGATTGTGCATGCAGAGAAAATAAGGGTTTGTTTTAATAGAGAGGATTTTCGCGCCATTATGCGGGGAAGTTTACTGGAATTTGGGGATTTAGGGGTTCTGATCTTTAATCTCTCACTCATAATTTTTGCTAGTGCCTAGTGGTGGTGGAGGAGGGCTAGCTGAGTGCCGGAGCACGGTTATAATGTGCAGCTGATGCGTCAGAAGATGCCACGTCTTTTGATGCTTTTAAGTAACTTAACGTGATTTTGGGAAGGCGAATCAGGGTATCTAGTAGTAGTCTAATCGCTTTCTAAATTCTTGTTATCTTTTAAATCAAGAAAATGATATGAAGATTTGTCTTCATCAAGATGTCCAAAATAATCATTACTTTTTTTTAATGAATATGCTTTATAATTATGATCAGTATTTTTCGATCTAATTTTCTTGTAATAATATCAAGTTAGATTTATCAAAATTATATTTATTCTAACATAAAATTATATATTTTTTATTTTTTAAAATTTATTCTTAATTTCAACATATACAATCGGAAAAATATAAAAAATAATAATTTTAAATTTTAAATTTTTAAATTTTTAAAAAAATATGATTGGATCACAATATCAATCACTATTTAAATATGTGTTTGATGTTGTGGTATAGATTATTTTTTAAAAGTGATTATTACATTAAAATATTTTTTTGTATTTTTTTTAATTTTTGATATTATTATATTAAAATTATCAAAAAGTACTAAAAAAATTGATTTGATATTTTTTCATACTAAATATATTTTTAAAACACAACAGAAATAAATTAGAAATAAATTAAAATGTAATACCAAATAATCTTTGAAATCGATTCAATTATATGTTAACTTAAAGAACTTGTGACTTATAGTTTAACCTAGATTAAATTTCAAATAAAATAAAAAATTAATTATGTGTTTGACAATGAGTTACCAAACCTATTCTAAATTTAAATGATTTTATTTAATTTTTAGTAATATAGTTGAATCAACATCTATTTTTTTTTATAAAAATAAATAATGAAATAATATTATTTTATTTTTTTAATAAAAAATTTAATCTAAATTAACCTGATAACTTGTAAATTGATTTGGTGATCTTAATTGAGATCCTTTATCCAAGTTAAATCCTAAACTAAATTGGACAACAATGATCAATAATTTCAATACTATTAGAATCACGAGAGTTTTATTGACCCTGTGTTGAACTTGAGATGAAATTGAATTAAATATATTAGTTTATTTTTAATACAATGTATGGTAATAAATATTACTATAGTGGATAAATATTATTGAGGAATAATGATTAAAAAAGGTTTTAAATTTTAAAGGGAAAGGACCATGCATGGGGTCGATGATTGAAAGTGCGTGTTGATGGAAATATTTAGAGTATTTTCTCGCATAAGATAATGACATCAAGAGGTGTTAATGACATTCTTGAAATTACAGAAATCAAATCAGCTCTTGATTAGGGTTTTTTTTTTTTTTTTTGCAATGCATAATAATGTGTCCAGCAAGTTTAATAATAATTTTATTTTTTCTCCATTCAAGAAAAGTATATGAACTGAAGTGCAAGATAAGGTTACAAAGTGAGTTGTTCATCACATTTTCAAGTTTACTTGTTCATCACATTTTCAGGTTTTTCCAGTAGAGAATCCTACTTGAGATATTAGTTAGGTAATTCATCAATTCAAATCATTATTCATTTCATTTGATGTAAGCCAAGAACTTGTAATAATAGTTTCTAAACCAACCTGAGGTAAGTCTGGCCGTTCGACAGGTTTATCAGTGTAAATTTAGATCAATCTGATTTTTTTTATTTTATAAAAAATTATATTATTTTTTTATAAAAAAAATCAAGAAATTTTGATCGGACAGGCAAGGTCGCGAATAAACTTAAATTTTTTATTAAAACACAATGAGTCAAATTTTTTTTTTTAACTCGCCCGGCTTAAATCTCGATGAAGGTCAATCCACCATCATGAAATCTTGAAATTTGAACCATATAGAAATACTTAACCACCAATCTAATAATTTCCCTGTCTCCCTCACTTACTGAACTGATATACCATTTAATTGCTTAATCATCAAGAGGAAATGGTAAAAGGAACAACCTTGACAGTAAAATTCATGCTCAGAAATCCTGTATGGTTTAGATGAAGTGCTTGACGGGAAGAAGGCCTTTAAGCGATACTTGGAAGCCAAAAGAAAGTTGAATTGGCTTCTGAAATTCAACTTCTCTTCATTCCTTTGCACATAATTCACAAGGTCTATATAAATCGAGGGCTCATGATGCTAATCAGATGTCACAAGAATGTTTTGTTAAACTATTATCAGTATAGCATATCTGTGCTTTTTCGGGCGAAAATGCCAGCCCCATATGAAGAATGGATCATATCAACAAAAAGTGGAAATTGTAAAAATGCAAATAAAGTTACAGGGACAGAGGAACCTAGAGAAATAGGGACAACAATCCATGCCAATCGATGGTCAAGCACGATGCAAAAGGTTGCAGCAAATGCTACAAGCATGGCTGCTATAGAGCAAAAGAGTGTTGCAAGACCTACTACCAATCTTTTCGGCAGGGACTCTACGAAATCTTCTTCTGCGTAACGAGAAGTAAGTATGGAAAGGAACATTAATATAGAAGTGACTGAAGAGAATAGTGCAAATGCATCTGCCACGGCAAAGACTATGAAAGATGTAGACGCCAAAACAAGTGGAGTGCCTTTGCTGTTGTCATTGCCTCCTGGTACCGTGAAAATTGCAGCAAACATCACTGTAGTAATTAGTGTAGCAAGAAGCATGCATGATGAAGCAGTATTCTTCATCCATTTCTCTCCTTCTTTAACCAGCCCTCTATGTTCTTCGGTGAATAACATTCGAGGTGTTCTACCATTCTTGTCTCTCATCTCCTTTAATGAAGGCTGCACATTCTTCTCAACTTCCTAAAGATATTGCATAGAAAACCGAAGTAAGAAATAAATAATCCTGTAGCTTCAAAATAGAAGTATGACAAAGTTGTGGGTTCAGTAAGAACCTTGAACCACAATAATTCTCTCTGCATCTGAAGGGCTGCACCGGAAATAACATTAAGTTTATCCCGAGGTGCAATCATTCCAGCCAAATGCAATATGTTGGCATTGTTAATATCTTTATAAGCAGTAATCATGTCCTTGTGTGCTCCAATATCATTAATGAGGCTAAAGATCTTTTCCTGGCGATGCGCTACGGCGATGTGAAAAATGCTTCTACTTTGCTCATTAACTTTCCATATTAAATCAGGATAAGAGCGTATAAGTGCAGTTATAAACTCAACAATTCCAAACTCTGCCGCAACGAAGAGTGGCTGTGAAGGGCTTGCAAGCAACTCTGCAATTTGGCAGTCATCCAATAACAGAACTTGTTCCCACGACAGCTTAACCAGCTCAAGAACTTGTGTGTGCATCAACTTCTTGTCATAAACTGCCTTGATTCCTGGGACTATAAAAGAAAATAACTCAGAAAATGAATTTATTAATGTGAACTCAATGAACTCATTACTATATATTTCAGCATACCATTCATTTGTATTGCACGGAAAAGTTGTCCCACCAAGCTGAGAGATTCTGTCATGATTCAAGAACCCAAATTGCTAAGTAATTCCAAGTCAAATTTCAGTACTATGAAAGTATTAGTTTTATCATTAATGTGACTGACAAAATCTCTACCAATATAAACTGATAAGATTGAGACTCGAAAAGTTTCTCTTATAAACAGACAAGGTTAAGATCCATATGCCTGTATGTTGATGAAAGCTTATGACTAAAATGCTTTGGAAAAGTGATCATGAGTTTAATCAACAAACCTTGATTACTCCTGTGCCTATGGATTTGGAAGATGCTAGATGGGCAGCTACATTTGGTAGGTACTTCCACAAAGATCCCTAAGAAGTATTTAAACTGCAACAGTTAATCATCACAGACCAGAAAATAACAACAATTGAAGTCTGAAGATTCAAGATATAAGAAATATATGTGGGTTATTACAAACCAGTGGAAAGAATCCCTTCATGATTTGATGTTAATTTAAGGGGGCAACAGAAAATACTCACATGGATAAATAAATCTATGCCAGAATCCAAGCCCACTTTTGCTGGCAAATGCTGATGACTTTCGAGCTAAAACATGAAGTGCTGTCTCCCCATTTAGATCTCGCTGAATTGCTAATTCTGGTTGGTGTTGAATGATGCTCAAGGCTACATCTATGAATACAAAAAAAGGTTTAGCTAGGCCAGGCCCTGATCAATATGCTATTCATTGAGTAACAGGAGCTATTTCTTACCAAACAAATCGGTGCTGATGGTAGCAATAAGCAGACCGATGTAGTCGTCTCGCGTTAAATATTCGTCTGAAGTGACAGAGTAGAGATACCAGACCATGTCTTTGTGTCCGAATAACGCAGCTATATAAAGAGGCGTCACTCCTCTGTTGTTCCTCATCATTGGCAAGTTTCTATTCTTGCTCACCATCATTTCTGCTATTTTGGTGACTCCTGAGGCAGCTGCATAACATAGAGCAGTATTATTGTACTTGTTCCGTAAAGTTAAATCGGTTCCCGTCATCGACTTGACCACCTCCTCAACAAACTTGGTATGTTTAGCCCCTGCTGCGATATGGAGAACCGTATCCATCTCCTTGGTGATCCTAACATTTATAGCACCTGGATGGGATTTAAAGAACTCATCAGCCTTTTCCCAGTCACCCTTCATTGCAGCTTGGTATAAAGGTGCGTATAAGGTAAGCCCAGTGGTGCTTCTATTTCCTGTCATGAAATAAATCAATCATTAATTCTCATATGTTTACCTCAACTCCTCAGGATGCATAAGACAAAAACTGGCAACAAATTATACAATCTATGCTTACTGTCTACTGACCTTTCACAAGACCATGTGAAATCGTCGGAGGAGCTGGGAGTGGTGCAGCTGCAGATTTGCTATGAAGGTCAATGCTAGCAGGTGCCGAAACAGATTGTTGCTTGGTTAAGTCAATTGTCACGGTCCGCTCTGAGCAAAGAGTTGCAGGTGCTGAATTGGGGAATGTGTTGAAAAGTGATTGCATCCGCTGAAGAGACCCAATTGCATTTTCTTTATGAAGCTGAGCAGCAGCCGGTGATGGAACAGAACTCTCATGATCAGTTATGTCAATTGAAACATGATGTTGTGAGTTCAGGGATGCAACTGCAGGGGCTGCTGAACGGGGAAGAACCTTAAGCAACTCCTGCTTTTCCACTACAAGATGCTTATCAACTGTAGTTTCTGGAAGAGAAGGCATGAACCGAGGGACTTGATGTGAATACGAAGAAGTTGTTGTATAGCCTCTCCCAGATGTCGAAGTACTAATTTCCATACTCGGACCAGAAAACCTTTCTGGGAAGCATGAAGAGATTGAAGGAGATCTTTCCAACTTGATTCGACTCATAATTTCTCACAAATCTTCAAATTGCAAAATGTGCAAGAGAAGTACGCCACAACAAACAATCGATGCACGTACATATATATATGTGTATATATATATATATATATATATATATATCATCATCATCATCATCATCATCATCATCACAAAGATTCAAGTGTGAAAGCACATCAACAAACAAACAAACAAACAAAACAAAGCAAGTAAAGAAAAGTAAACACAGTACACATAGGATAGGCAAATGCAAGTAATAATTCCAAAAAGGGAAGCTTCTTTACTCTGCAAGAAGGACCCCCATATCCCCATCTGCCTTTTGAAATTGTGGTTTCGACAGGTATTGCAGACTTTCCTGGAATCATACTATTGACCTTCAAAGTTGCCCCACATGGAGAAAATCTTCCATTGATGTGGCCCAGCAGTGCCAAGTAGTTTCTGACAACATAATTTGAAATTACCTTATCACTTCTAGAATTCTGATAAGTCTACTCCAAATTGACCAATCTTACTTGATGGTAAATGTCAATAGCATTCACATGGAAAAAATTCAAACCATGCTCACAGATCATCTCATGTCTGATGTCCTATGGTGTCTAAACGGTATGGATAAGCACAACAGATACAAATACTGAAACGATTTCAGAGATCAAAATTCCATGTGGGGTACCTGGTACTGATCAATTCCGCCTTAAATTTCCTACCTCGTGCCAGACTTTGTAGCTCACATCATTGACTTAGATCATACATTAAACAATTTCAGTCTCTAAATAATCAAGCCAGTGTTGTCAAATAGCCAACCCGATTCATTAGATAGTTTCGCTGGCACGCATACAAAAAATCATATAGCTAGGTAGAGCAAAATTTCCAGCGTTCATCTGGTCAACTTGTTAAATAATCCAATAAAACCAAAATCTACATGATACATGCAAGATAATAAAAAAATTATTTTGTTGACATTTTAATAGTGAAATTAATTAAATTAAATTAAAAACCAACTAAAACCGATGGGAGAATCACTATGATCCTCTCCTATCTATTATAGATTTCACATTTCATTATACAAGTTAATAAATATACCGTAGTTTTATAAACTAATAAAGGGGTGTTTGAGATTAAGATATAGGATATTTTTTAAAATAATTTATTTTTTAAAAATACATTAAAATAAAAAAAAATAGATTTTTCTTATTTTTAATCATAGCATATAAAAAAAACTAAAAAAACACTAAAACAGAAGTTATGCCAAATACATTTAAAGTGTTTGAGAATGTAATAATTATTTTTTTAAAGTGTTTTTCATAGAAAAATATATTAAAATAATATTTTTTTATTTTTAAAAAATTATCAACACATTAAAATATCTAAAAATATAAAATAAATAAATTTTTAAAAACAACATTCCACTTCTAATTATCCCTCGTGTCTCTCTATTATTCGAAAGTGGATGATGCCGACGGGGTCCTACCCGATTTTTCTTTTATATAAAAAGGAAAAAAACTGTATTGTAGTTTGAAAAAAGAAAAGACTTGTAAAAGTCAATAATAACGTAGACTTCATTTAGTAAGTCAATGCAAAAAGAGACAGGCATCGGCAAAGGAAGTAGCGAGGAGAAATTTCTTGGTAAAAATGGAATGAAATTGACAGCTGAAAGGGTTCTTCTCCCTGATCCCATCTTGTATGACCTTTTGACGAGGCAAAAACGCGTCCTCTTCGTGGAAGGAAATCAAGTGAGGATACATGAGAGAAGAAACAGCGAGGAAAGTCGAGCACAGGAAAACGAAGAGCCCACGGCCTCAGTATGGCGGGTGTTTCACATGAGGAAAACCCTAATCTAGTCCTCGATATATGTCAAAAGTTTCAGTTTGGTTCCTACTAAATTAAAAAATTCAATTTCATCCTAAACCTATCCTTGGCTGGACAAAATCATACAGAAATCATCACCAAAGTCCAAAAGTTCCCAGTATCTAAATTTGTTTGTGCACATAAAGTGTCCGACAATGATTTGTTTAAGGCTGATTTTTCAGTAATTTGGGTAGATTTAGAACTAGCGTTAATTCACATTAACAATGGTGTGATGAAAGGGTCATATTGTAAAGTAGATGATAGATATGGAATGAAATTTAAATTATTTTTGGCCACGCACAAAATTGAGAAAACCATGGTTCTGAACTACTTTAGCTTCACAGGTTGACTCGCTAACTCACTGACCTCAGGTAAGTTTTGGATAGGAGGTGAGTTCAACATTAAGTTGAATCGGTAATAAATTTTTTTATTTTTAAATCCATATTATTTTTGTGTTTTTTTAATTATTCAAAATAATATTATTTTTAAAAAATAAAATAAAAAATAAAACGAAAAACAAAATCTATTAAATTATATGTTAACCTATTTACGATTGTTTTTCAAAATATTTTTTATTTGAAAATACATTAAAATATTATTTTTTTTATTTTTTTAAAATTATTTTTAATATCAACGCTTCAAAATAATTTGAAAATATAAAAAAAATATTAATTTAAAATAAATAAATTTATTTAAAAGTATTTTTAAAATAAAAAACAAATAGGAAATTAACCTAATAATCCGAACCACGGAGAAAATGTCCTGACATGGGATTATAAAATGATGTTTTCTCTTCATTAGAGTTCAGGGGTTCGTGGACAGGCTGGGCAGGGTTTGGGCCTCAATTAACGCTTCTAAGACTCTAAATTCTAATGAAGTCCAGTTCTAAGCCTGTTTTTGAAGACTGGCCTTCATTCTTCGAAACTCGCTTGACTGAGCATAAGACTTCTTTATAAACCAAGTTCTCACAATCTTGTCTGGCCAATACACACTCATACTAGACATGTCCCGCGTGTTAATATTAATTTTTTAAAATTTAATAGTATTATTAAACTTAAATCAAGTAAGTTTAAATTTTCATTTAATTTTTTATCAAGCCTAGAGTACTTCGATTTGAGAGTCAAATCAGACCCATAATATTTGAGTTTGACAGCTATATTAGACCCAAGTTAAAAAAAGCTTGGTAAACCCTACATTGTTAAACTTGATTTGTTGTCATATCAAGTGATTTGGATATGATAATTATGTCAAACTCAAGTATCTTGGATTTAACAATAACTCACTTGATTAGAGAAAAAAAATCAAAGAAATGTTTGGTGAAAATATAAAAAATTAAAAATAAAAATATTATTATAATCAATAATAAAATATTTATTTATCTATAGTAGTTCCCTAGCATCATTTAGCTTTAGTATTCAAGTATTAAAATAAATAAATAAATAAATAAAACATTTAAGTATTAAAATATACTCACTCTAAAATATAATTTTCTGATTCGAAAACCAATCTAGAAAAAAATTTGAAGTCATTAAATCACTAAGTTATTGTATCAATTTGGATTAATTGTTTTCATTTAAATGATGTTTTATTCTCTTAAAAAAATTTAGTATTCATTTGACTTAGATTCAATCGGGCTAATTGAGTGTGATTAATCAAATTTAATCGGATGAAGTTTTTATATCCAATTACAAATTCTTGTATTGCAAGAATTTTTTTATGCTTTCTATTTCTTATGTGAGGGAGAAATAAATCAATAAGAAAGTTTTGAAAAAAAGGTTGGTGGAAAAGGGTCAACTCGTGTGGCAGTAGGTAAGCTTAGATAACAAAGAGGAAGCATTAGGTAAGCCAATACCCATTAACAAAAGGAAGGGAAAAAAAAATATTGAGAGGAATTCAAGAAATGGGCCTCTACGCAACTGCAATGGAAACCATGGAAGCATACACAGGCCTATCACCGGCAGCTTTTTTCACGATTGCCGCCGTTATGGTGGTGGTTTACAAGATAGTTTGCAGCATGTTTGTGGACCCAGAAGAGTTTGACAAGAAGCCCATCAACGCGAGTGGTAGCGTCGCCACCAACCAACCACCACCACCACAACCACCAACAATTCAGGAGCCAGTTCAGTTGGGAGATGTTACTGAAGAAGAATTGAGAGCTTATGATGGTTCAGATCCTAATAAGCCTCTTCTCATGGCTATCAAAGGCAAGATCTATGATGTCTCTCGCTCCAGGTAATTCCTCTCTTTCTCTCTGTTGCTGCTGCTGTTCTTGTTTTGTAAAATAAACATTTACGGTCGGATTAGCTTAGAAACTTCGAATTAGCACCGAATGTATTATACAATTTTCAATTGGGTCCCAAAATAACATTTTTATCAATCAGGTCCTAAATGGCTTAAACATTTCTCAATTGGGTCCCTCTATCAATTCTTATAAAATTACCTGTCATGCCTGAAAACAATTCTGAAACTTAACTTGGTGTGCACTGTGCAGGATGTTTTATGGTCCTGGTGGTCCATATGCATTGTTTGCTGGAAGGGAAGCTAGCAGGGCCTTAGCACTCATGTCTTTCGACCCCCGAGATCTTAATGGGAACCTTGAAGGCTTAAGTGAACCTGAGCTTGAAGTTTTACAGGACTGGGAATATAAATTCATGGAAAAATATGTGAAGGTTGGGCAGCTTGTGGGCACTGATCAAGCTGTTAATGGAGGTGAAGTCCAAGAGAGTGAGAAACATGACTGAAATCAGGAGCAATGAAAGCTGAGTTTAAGCATGGTTTTTTATGGTTACCAAGTATATAGAAGTGTATGCAAATACATTATTGTAGCAGAGGCATGCATTACATAGATGGAGAGCTACTTGCTGAACATAGATGGTAAGTTTAAACTGAAAGCAGCTTTTAATGTGAACCTACTGGTCATGAAAACATAATTGATGATTTGGCTATGCCTAATTCACATAGTTTCTTTATCTGTTTCATTTTCTTACAACCAAGAGTGATTCAAACGAGTAGTTTTTGGACCTAGAAGTGGAATGGTTAAAATCTTAAGAACTGTGTTTGGTCCTTATTGGATTCCCTGATTCTGACTGCATAGGAAAATTCCAAGTAGCTTTTCTGTTAGCAGGTTTGAAAACAAGTGTTCCTCGTCCTTCTCATGATCTTATTATTCATTAATCAAGGGAAGTTTCAGCACAAACATATGATATCTTGATTGGAAGTGGAACTGACAAGACTGGTTCAATTCAGTTTGTTAGTTTGTTTAGGTTAGAATAGTAAGTAGCATAAATCTTGTTCATCGTTAAGTAGCATCAAGTACATCTGCTTTCATCTTGCCAAGTATTTGGCTGCCCTTGGAGAGATGAAGCCAAAAGTCAGTCAGAATCTCCATTCCATTATCTTTGTTCTTCCACTTTAAGAAATATATTAAAATAATATTTTTTTATTTTTTTAAATTATTTTTAACATCAATGTAGTAAAACAATTCAAAAATATAAAAAATTAATTTAAAAATAAAAAACAGAAAATCAATTTTTTTTCAAATGCCCGGACTAAGTGCGCAATCTCAAATACTGCCTTTCACCTGTAAGTCTATTACTCTATTTCCTGCGAGCCTTGGGTTTAGATTGTGAGGCTAAAAGAGGGTCGGGTTGTCGCAATGTTGGCTGAGACCTGCAGGCTGCCATTCAAAGTTTGGAATTCTCTGCTAACTTTCATATTTGTCTAATGTACAATACTACTTTTCTTTCTAATCATTTAATTACTATGTTGAAGAAAAAAAAGATAACAAAGACAAACATGTTTAATTAAAAAGATATAAATTAAACAAAACATAAAATAAATTTATCTTTAAATAGTTTTTGAGTGAATTTCTATATTTTAAGAACTCAAGGGACTTGGCCACTTTGGATAACTACCTTAATGTATTGAACCTAGAAGATCTAAAAATACTTGTGAAAACTAGCTTTTACATTATTTTTTATTTTATTGAAGACGATAACTAGCCATTTTCTACAGCATTTCCTCTTTGTCGCCGCCGCCGCCATCTTTCCAATACCAATTTCTATCAAACCCACTTATGGAACTTCACCAGCCAACCCGTAATCGCAATCTATGAGCCACAGATAAAATCTCCCAGTCATGAATGAAGAGTAAAATTCAAAAGAATCAATTTCCGAATTCCATGTCATAAGACCGTCTGTATTGTTTTGCCAATATTCATATGGATTTTGGGCGATGGATTGCCAGTTGAAACAATTTTGTTGATTTGAAAAACCCAGAAGAATATATTTTATCCAAGCGATGCTTAACTGCAGAACCTAGTCAGTAGTCACAACGATGCAGAAGACGACTTTAGCTACAGTGCATGAACTTTTACCTCCTATATGTGCTAACAGTGTTGGCAGTCACAGATGGCTTTCCGTGAATTAACTTTTCACCTTCAAAAGCCCATTTGTGCAATAATTTAAGCTCACATCCCCCCAGATCAACCACCCTTGTTGTTTCACATCCACGTTCACGGAGTTTGAGCAAGCAAGAAGAGCTGCAGAGAATGCAACATAGAGAGAGTGCGGCAGATGAACTAAGGCTATAACCATTAGGAAGTTTAGAAGCGAGAACTACAATGGCAGGTTCAAATTCCAGATGGGTCAACATTAAAAAAGGCATGACAACATACCCTAGGATAGATGTGAAAAGCCAAAAAAAAAAAAAACCAATCACTCCAGAAGAGAGAGAAGTTTTTGCCTTTGGAATTGAAAAATCCAGATGGGTCTCCATCTCATACTTAAAAATTGTCGATACCATGAAAAATAGTTGTTTGTTTAGGAGCGCTGGCTTAACCATTTGCATCCAGAGATGGGTTTCGCTGATTATTGTCTTACCAGTTCCTTATTGTGAAATTATGCCCGCTACCTAATCTGATTTTGGTTT
>Ga0325404_1003277_pt1 | contig 17316 bp, 8 predicted proteins | sample PopdelMetagenome_18_FD_205664 | JGI IMG/M metagenome (GOLD analysis project Ga0325404, IMG submission 205664) | Populus deltoides microbial communities from Bellville, Georgia, United States - Xylem-Control-R1 | ecosystem: Host-associated > Plants > Phyllosphere > Stem > Wood/Secondary xylem... | reverse complement strand
AATGAGAGAAAAATATTACAAAAATTAAAGTGAAAGAAAATAAAGAAAAATTATAAAGAAGACCTTCAAGTGAAAAAAAATTAATATATATATTGAAATTACATATGTAGGTCATAGTTTATAATGATTTTACAACCTTTTATATAATGATATAAATTTTGAATCTTATTTAAACATGTAAACATTAATTCTATATAGATATAGGTACTAGGTACCAGGTAAGGAGACATTATTAAATACTAAAACAAATTGAATTTTTTCTTTCTTGATATCACGTAAATCTTGTCACACTCGAACATAAAATGGGCTCTTCAAAATTATAATGGGAAAATATATGGAAAATTAGAGTAGCCACCTAATGATTAAAAAAAACTAGAATTTCTAAAGTTTAGCACTGGTTTTGGAGTTCAGGTAAAAAGTTGGTTATGTTTAAGAGAATAATGATGTTACTATTACCGCATCATTTTTTATGAAATGTTATCTTTATTATATGTTTTTTACACATATCTATTTATTTATTGCCAATAATTATCTTGATTATATTTTTAAGCTTTTATTTGCAATTTGTTTTATTTATTTGTAAAAAATATAATGTCTAACCCTTAAAACAGAAGACTAATTGATTAAATTGCTTTTGAAAAATAGAACATCGATCTCTAAAAACATAAAACTTGTTGATTAGGTTATTCACAATAATTTTGACATCAACCCCTTAAAAAAAAAGGCTTGTTGAATTGACTGTTTCTAAAATAAGTTTTGGACCTATACAGATGGTTAACATTGAATTAGGCTTTCACCTATTTAACTTGATTAGTTCTAAAACGAATTATAAGGACACCACTCTTACTCAATAAGGCTTGATGCGATCATGTTGACTCGGTACTAATTATTATATTACATAAATTCACATTTATAATAAATATTTTTTTTATCTTTTTTAATTTTAAAATTTAAAATTGTTGTTTTCTTTAGAATACTATTATTGTAAATATTTGGTCTCATCTTCATACAAAACACAACATGTATAGCAATGCAAATAAACTCATCCACCCATGGAAAATTAACCAAATCTTACAAATTGCTTATAATATAGGAAAATATAACATTCATAAATTAACCAATATTAAGTGAGTATTTAGAAGTGTGGTAGCAATTACTTTTTAAAATGCTTTTTGTTAGATAATATATCAAAATAATATATTTTTTATTTTTTAAAATTATTTTTAATATCAGTAATTAAAATGATCTGAAAACATAAAAAATATATTAATTTAAAACAAAAAATTTTAAATTTTGTTAAAAACATTTTTAAAACACAAAAATAAATAGGCTATTCAAATGATCAATATGAATTGATTTGAAATTATGGTAAAAACATGTGAGAAAATGCTAGAGAACTTGATTGGGCTACACAACACACGTTTGTCTCATGCGTTGTCTTATTGACTTTCTGGACTGGAATGTGCATATGTTTTGCACGTGCTATCTAAATAAACCTACAAAAAAAAAATCATTTGCCCTTATTTCTCTTTTAATAGTTGGTGAAGCTACTGTGTTTTCAAGGCTAAACATGGTTACCAAATGATTGGGTTTAGACTCAATTTTAGGTTGATTATATGGTGGATTGGTGTGAGTTTTTGGGTGGAGGTTGTTCATGGGCCTGTCAGTGTTAAGTTGAAGTAGAAAACAATGGAGGTGGGTTGTTGTTGCACCATGGCAAAAGGGGTTGAGAACTAAGCTGCTGGCAATGCTGGATCAATAGGGAAATGACTTAATGGTGGTGTTTATGGTTTGTCCCATTATAGACGAGAGGACAACAATGAGGTAAAGAAAAGGCTATATGGTTTTTTTTTCTCTTAAAAAGGTGACGACTTAGAGAGAGATGGAGATGGGTTTATATCATTCAATTAGAGGATAAAAGGTTTGATTAAATATGGTTCGTGAGAAGTTAGTGGATATTGGTTGGTGAAAATAATTGTTTTTAAGGTACGGTTTGATGGGTTGGTTTGGTAGTGTTGGTGGGAGATTGAGTTTGGTTGGAGTTGATGATTGTGAATGTGTAGGCTACACTGGTTCAGCTGGGATGCTGATGGTCTTAGGTAGAGATTGATTTGGTGGTTTATGAGGGAGGATGATGGTCTGTGGTTGAAGGTTATTATGTGGTTTGTTAAGGAGAACGATGGTCTATGGTTGGAGGTTATTGGGTGGTTGTTGGTGTATGGTAATGAATATGGGGGGAAGATGAAAGTTTATGTATGATAGTCAATGATGACTTTTGTTAGTTGGAATCCAATAAGATGAGAGGTTGTTGTTAGTTTTAGATGGTAAGGTTTGTTCAGGTTTAGCATATGTAAGAAGAGGAACATATTGAGCTTTTTAAATATGTTTGTGTTCACTATTAGTGTTATTTTTTTAAAAGGAATTAAGGTTGTCAGTTGAGATGTAGGTGACAGAGGTTGCGAGTTTATGATGGTGGTTCGATGGGTTTGATGGTGGCGAAGAGGTTATGTTTAATGAGTAGAAGAGTGGTTTGTAGAGGAGTGGCGACTATGGGTGTTCACGGTTTGGTTCGGGTTGGGTTCAAAATTCCAAGTTCAAGTTGGGCTCAAAACTCCAACCGAACTGGGAGATGAAATTTTTTAGGAAATTGGACCAAACCAAACCGAGAACCAACTCAAACCAAATTGATTCGATCAAGTTCATTTTTATTTTTTTTGTAACCAAAAATCTCTTAGTCAACTTTTATTGTATTATTAAACAAGGTGTTAGTTACTTGTCTAAATGTTCTGTATTGTCAAAAGAAAAAATAAATAAGCATCACAATAAGAAACAACGACCGACAGAAAAAAGAAAAAAGAAAAAAAAAAGAAGAGGTGTAAACATATAGTTGAGCAACAAATTTTCATAGAAATTTGCAAGCACAGATCCAGGGAGTTTAGGTGATCAGAATAGGAGACAATCCTAGCTTAATTGTAGCAAAAACAAACATGTCAAAATAGAACAGTAAACATGCGTTAAAGGTTTTTCATTTTCTAAATAACTAAGAAACACAAAATGAGAGTTTGAATAGTTTAGAAAACCAGAAAACAAAACAACTCATTTGAAATTAAAAAAAGAAGAAGCATTAACCAAAGCCAATAACCGACAAATAGAGGCAATAAAATAGAAGGAAAGAACAAAACATGGGAAATGGAGGTTATCTGTAACAACCTCTCAAGTTTCAACAAGGGAGATAACAAAGGAGAGAGATGGAACAAGAGAGATAAACGTTTGACGGTTGTTTTGAACGGGAAAAGAGGGATTTTTAGGTTAGTGAAATTAGGTCAATAAGTTATCTATTTATACCTTTTTTTTAAGTGGGTTTACAACTTACATTAAGTCTGATTCGGTTACCCAATTTCAATTTCTAAAATCGAAACCAAACCGAACCAAGTTATTTTATGATTTCTAAATCGATTTGATAGTTTTTTTTCTCTCGATTTGGCTTTTTCGGGTAATGTTTTCCTAGTTTCTAAGGTTTAATTGGTTGGTTGGTTGGTTTTTTTAAATACCCCTAATAATAGCTTAGTTGATAGAAGAGTAATCTTAACAATTTTATAGGAGGTTTATGTGATGGGAAAATTTATTGCAACAAAAGTCAGCTATGTTGTTGTTCATGTGTTATTAATCTATTTTATCAATCTTTTCTTAAAAAAAAAACATGTGGGAAGAATTGCTAAAGTTCTGGGATCTAGGTTTTGAATTATTTGGATCAATTAATTGAAAATTATTGGAATTTAAAGGATCAAAATCTGGGATTTTAATAGTTGTTTGATTTGTGTTTTGGGATAGTTGAAATTAAATATTTGAATCGTTGTAAATTGTAATTAAAACTTAATCGTTGTTGTAAGATTAGGTCTCATTTGTTTGTTGGAAAGTAGTTTTCTTTTGAAAAGTGAATTCCGAGAAAATGAATTATTTTTCGATGTTTGGTAGTGTAATGAAAAATAAGTTGGAAAACACTTTCCAGTATTTGGTTATGTCATGGAAAATGAGCTAGAAAATAATTTATTAATTTTTATTTTTTTTTAAATTTATTAAAATAATGAGGAACAAATCTTACAAATTAAAAAGTTGAATGATAATGAAATTAAAAAAATATAATTTAATAAATAATCTCAAATAAAATAAATAATAATCAATATAATAGAGATCAAATATAAAAAATAAAAAAATTGAAAGATGAAGAAATTAAAATAATAATAATAATTAACATTTCATAAATTATTTCAAATAAAATAAGTAACAATCAAAAGAATGAGTACCAAATTTGATAGATAAAAAATTTCAATTAAAAAATGATAAGGAAAAAACAAATAACAATTATAAAAATAAGAAAATTATATAAAAATTAAATTGTAAGGGATGAAATTGAAAAAAAAATTTTTAAAACAAAATACATATAGCAATCAAAAGTTTGATGACCAAATATGATATAATCAGCAAATAATATGACATTTCTAAATTTTTAATAACTTTCAAAAAGTGTTTTCCGTCCAAAATAAAAAGAAAACACTTTCCTAGAAATCAAGTCAAATTTTCCTTTGACTGGAAAGTGTTTTTCGTTAACCGGAAAGTGTTTTATGTTGACCAATTTTCCTAATGGGAAACAAACACACCCAAATATGGACCTTGGAATATTTCTGCCTTTTTATAGTCCCTAGCTTTTTAATTTTTTTTCGATTTCATTTAATTAGGATTTTGATTTTGTTTTTAATTTATCCATAAATGAATTAATTGAATCTCTTAATTTAAATGTCTATTCATGATTTGTCATTTGTTCCAAAATTATATAATTTTAATCAATTTGGCTTTAATTCTCTTTCTTTAATTTTTTTTCTCATTCTCACCTTTTTTCTTCAATTTCACCCATGATTGAATTAACTAAACCTTTTGGTTTGGTTTTTTTCCCTAGTTTAGTCCTTGGTCCTTCATTTCTTTTAATTAAGACCAAATTAAATTTTTTTTCTTAATTATTTTTCAATTATGTCTTCAATTGTATTCTAAATTATTCCTGATTTTTTTTCTTCAACTTAATCCTTGGCTTGTTAAAGTTAATTATTTATCTAATTTTGCCCCAACTCTATTTTTTCTTCCTTTCTTTTTTATTATTTTTTTATTTTTTTTTTTTATTTTTATATTTTTTTCTAGCTTCAACGTGACATGAGAAAATAAACAAAAATGATGAAAAACTAGCAAAATGATTAAAATTAACAAGATTTATTGAAAAGAAAATTTTTTTAGATTTATTTTATGAAATATATATAAAAATAGAGGTCAAATTAGTTATTATGTTGAGGACTCTCACTTTAAGTTATTATGTTGAGAACTCTCACTTTAAGTTGAATTAAGCTTTATACTATAGTTTTCAGACCCGGTCCGGTCCAAGGCCCGGGTCCCAGTGTTGACCGGGTCACCGAATGGCCTTAGTCAATTGAATTTTAATGTAATCCAGCTACCCAGACTCTCTTCCAAACCCAACAAAGATCTTCTCTCTATCCTCTCTCTATTCTTATTAAAATCCAACAACACTTTTATATTTAGGTATATATTAAAAACTATTGCCTTATATGATTTGGCCATAATAGATAGTCTTTACCAATTTGAAAGGAACTTTGTTCCTTCATATAAATTGATATCAACTCTTTTAAGGATTTAGTAATAGGTATGCCTAAATTTAGCATGCTCATTTTGAGAGAGAAAAAGACTTAAATTTCCTACCTTTAAAAAGCATGTAGCTTTTATGCACCTTATATGTTATAACTCTAAAAAACCTACCAAATCATATCTAAAAATGACGATAGCTTCAACAAATGATAGGATTATAACTCTAGGACCTTTTGTCCCAAACCATATTTATAAGGCTTTAGAAGAGTGTTAAGCTCAAATTAAAAAACTTGCTTCATGATAAAAGGTAATATTTATAGAGGTCTATGATAAGTACAAATATAGGCAATTATATATTTTTCAAGGTTTAGTGATATAAGAATAAATCTTAACCTAAACTCCATTTTTCCAATAAACAGTCTGTTTTGATCTTCATTCCAATATTTATCCTTCAATGAATATGTAGAGACTTTCCTTAATTTGATAAATAAAAGTGATATAATAGTATCTTATTTGGTATCAATAAGATCAAAACCTTAAAGGATATTACTTCCCTAACTTTAAAGAATAAAAGTTGAAAGAGAAGAGAATAGTGTAATTCGTAGAAACTTACTAACTGATAAAGATACACACACACACATACACACTATAGGTTGGTGATCGATCTTATTCTAAGTATTGCATATAACGTTGTGGTGACTCGCTTTTTTTCCTTAAAGAAAAGTTATTTTTTAAAGGGGGAAATGGTCTAAAATATATGTGTGTGTGATATATAAAATAGTTATCATCTAATATTATGGTCACTAAAAACCCTAACTGATCTTTAAAATTTTAAGGTAAGAGATTGATTATGCTAAATAGAAGACACTATCACCATAAAATATTTTACCTAAGATAAGTTGCATTGTTACTTATCTTCCATTCGTAATAGTTTTATTGCGCCTAATCTAATAGTGATCGATCTATATAAGTAAGGATGAGTCTACTATAATAAGTTAAACCTAAGGTTTAAGTTTATTTTTTCTATGTTTGGGTCATCTTTTCCACTTCTAATTACTACCATAATAATTATTGGTAAGGATTCAATCATTTTGATAATTATTAGTGAACTGACATATCTAAAACCAATTACTACTAGTCGAGACTTGTAACCATTGGTGGTCTTTTCAAGTAATGTTAGTGAATGATCAAGATGAGCTTATATTGGGCTCAATGAATCCAATCCTAAACTTATAAGGGATGGTGCCAAATATTTCATTTATCCTATGATGAATATTCATCCTCATTTTGCTGAATGAAGCTTTATACCCTAATTTTAAACATTTAAATAGTGATATTTATAGGTTTGTTTACTCAAGAATGAGATCTAGTGGTATGAATGTCCTCTTGTTGACTAAAAGTTTGACCATAACCTCTATGGATTCATTAGCCTAAGGGTGTGTTAATATTATGAACAATCACATTGATAGTTCAATTTTAAAATGTTACCCCTAATCAATATTTATACACATTAGTTAGTGAAGACTCGTGCATGCATAACCATTATCAGTGGACACTTATTTAAGGCCAAAATATTTACATTACATAAGAATATGCCACCTTAATACTCTCAATTGAAACCTAAGAGTAATAATCTTTAAAGGTTCATTTACGATAGGAATCATTGATGGATATTTGATTTATGCATTGTAAACTAAGAAAATTTGGTTTTAAGAGCTAAATAGCATATGGATATTTGATGCTACAATTATAAGATGCTGAGGATGTTTGGGTTGAGTATCTGGTTGAGGGAGAGGCACTTGTGGTGAGGAGATCATTAAAGATGTATGTCAAGATCGATGATTCGGAAGGTTAGAGGGAGAACATATTCCACACGAGATGTCATTTTCATAATAAAGTTTATAGCTTAATTATATATGGTGGTAGTTGCACTAATGTAGCTAATACTAAATTGATGAGAAAGTTAAACTTGCACACTATCTAACATCTCATGTCTTATAAACTATAGTGGTTGAATGATGACGGTAAAGTGAAAATGAATAAGCAAGTTTTGGTTGCTTTTTCTATTGGTAAATATTGTGATGGGGTGTTATATGATGTTATTTCACTGCAAGCTAGTCACTTATTGCTTGGTAGATTAATAACAGTATGATAGGAGAGTTATGCATGATGAAGACAAATATGTATTCCATTGAGATGAATGAAAAATCTATAACTCTTGTATCTTTGACACCTAAGAAAATATATGAGGAGCAACTGAAATTGATGGAGAAAAAGATAGTTGAAAAGGAGAGCTTGTATATCAGGGGACCTTTTTTTCTAATAAATAGGGGTGAGCAAAAAAACAGATTAAACCGAGAAAACCGGAAAAAAATAACTGAAAAAATCGAATCGTGAAAATAAACCGATTAAAATTTTAAAAAAACCAACTGGTTCAGTTCGGTTTCAGTTTTATAAGCCTGAAACCGAAAAAACCGAACCGAACAAAAAAAAACTGGAAAAAACTGAGCTAAACTAAAAAAACAGAGCAAAAAATCAAAAAAACCGAGCCAAACCAGTTTGAACTAGTTTTTGTCCAAAAAACTGAACCGAACCAAGGTTTTGATTTTTTTAAAAAAAAATTTGGGTTGGTTACTTTTTTTTGATAAAAACCGAATCGAAAATGATCACCCCTACCAACAAAGTTCTTATTGTTTTTTATGATGATGCTATTCTTTGGCTTGATAATGATTTGTTGACCTTAAAAGATGTTTTCCATGATACAAATTTGAGGTCAAATCTTTTTTAAAAAGGGGAAGATGATACGAACCAAGTCAGGTTCGAATTTGGCCTTAAAATATCTGCTAACTAGTTTTGCGAGATCAGATATATCTTTCAAACCATATATTAAAATGAGCTAAAATTTTACAAGAAGATACTAGACACATAAAAATATATTTTGGTAAATGTTCATGTCAAATGGAGCTCGAGAAAATATTTTTTTAGAGGGTCAAAGTTACTAGACAAATCTTGTCAAATCTGCAAGACTGGACCTTTGTTTGCTGTTTAAAACATATATGAAGCTCTATGTGGTAGTTTGCTGGTATTCAAGTTGTGATAGAAACTATAAATCTCAAGCTTTTCAACCATATATGGTAGACCCAATAATTCATCTAGATGAGATAGAATGACATGTTTGAAGTTAGGATTAAAAATCTGTCAATATTTTATTTATTTAACATTGAATACTAATTTTTTAATTTGAGTTTGTTCTGGCTTATTATACATTGTTTATGAGTTTATTTCATTATTGGACTTATGTTACTTGATTACTAGTTTAGACTTATTAGCTTGCAACCTAAAATGGGTCCATTAAGGTTAGTTAGAGAAGACTATATTCTATTTTTTTAGTTGCAAATTTCAACAACAAGTTGGAGAATAAACGTGAATTTTTATTTTGTTTTTTTATGGCAAATCAACTTTTTTTTGTACGGACAAAGATCATGCACTAACTTATCAAAGATTAACCGACTTCATGACATCATTCACATACATAAGGTTTTTAGATATAAGGTTATCTCTGGGTCCAAATCTTTTTTTCTATACATTTGGTTCTTAAGTACATGATTATCTCTAGATCAAGGTTTTATCAAACCTGATTTTTAGCTTTCCAGGTTGAGAGAGAAAGACAACGGGATCTGGCTTACACCGCAAGTCCGCACTATTTTTTCCTGTAAAAAAAAATAATGTTTAGGTGCCACAAACAAATTTTAAAGAAAGAAGAAAAATAAATGACTCGGGTTATAACACTAATCGATCAAATACATAGGTTTTATCTTAATGAGATGATAAAAAAATGACAATAATAGTAAATGGACAAAAATTAAAAAAAAACAACGATAATATGGGAAAAGACCTTTTCGTAAAGCAGAAAACGATGTTATTGAATTTCTAACCAATTAAATATGGAATAATGAAATTGTGTAAAAAAAACAAAAAACTGATTTGAGTCAACCTAAGTTAGCATAATAGACATGTAACTTCGACAGTAAGAGGTAGGCTAACTTGGGTTAACTTGCTAACTTGAATCTCAGGACTTGAGGTTGGGATAACTAGATGGAAAAAAAATTAAAGAAAACCATAAAGCTATTTTTTTTAAAATCGTATGTCAAACAATGAAATCATAAAAGAAAATAAGCCAAATAAAAGGATGTTAGATTCTATTAACTTTTTAAACTCGTGACCCTAGTTATTAGAATGAAAGCACCATAAATGGAAAAATCATAAAACACAATCCCTGCCAAATCAAATGTTAAAGGATGAAATAAAAAAAATTACACAAAAAGATCCAAAATTAAAAATAGCAATTAAAAGAATAAGGATGAAAATTGAAATAAAAAATAAATTAGAAAGCAATTATAAATTTTTGATTCGATGGTTAAATTGAAAAGAAAAATAACTTTAACAAAAAGATTAAAAAATCAAAAGAATGAGGACCAAATTGAAAAAAATAGTACACTATAAATTTGGATTGAATAATGAAATTGAAAATCAATAAAATTTTTACAAAAAAACCAAGGAAAAAAATTAGAAATAAAAAAAATAAGGACCAAATAAAAAAAATAATATATGACAAATCGAAATTGAAGGATGAAATTAAAAACAAATAAATTTTTTTTATAAAAAGACCAAGAATAGAAATTAAAAATTAAAAGAATAAGGATTGAAGTTGATATATCAAAAATAAAAAGGACCAACCTATAAATTTCGAGGGAGGAGAAAGAAAAGAATAAAAACAAAAAAGAAAGGATTACCAGCGACATACTGCTCCATTACTGCCACCATGCGCCACACCATCAGGAAAAGAACTTATTGATGCTTCCAATAACACGGTGGAAGAGCATTATCTTCCACCATAGATGCCATGCACGCCGTTCAAAATGCACGGGCACATCCTATGCATCGGTGTGTGATCAATTCGTGCCATCAACTTTTTTCATATAATTAATAATTTATATGTATAAAAAGACAAAATTTCCCTCCATAAAATTGTTAATAATAAAAAAAAACTAGAGTGGAAAGACTAAAAGATTACATAAATTATGATTTTTTATTTAAAAGATAAACTTATCATTTCATTGTATTTTTTTAAAAAAATAGATAAACAAGAATATTTTTCATAGCTAGTTTTAAAATTTTTAACTTGGAAGGAACTTATATCACGTTATTGTGCAAAAATATTAAAAAAAATACTTATTTCTCCGATAAATTTTTATAGTTAATAAGATATATGAAAAGATTAAAATACTCCAACATTAACCCAATCAATTCTTTTTAGTGAAATCATAATTAATAATTAATAGTAAATAATAAATTGTGTGTAAAGTGAAATCACCTAAGGCTAGTTTTTGAAATAAAAAAAATAATGTCTTGGAGTACATATCCTTTCTATTCCTGTACTTGTTTTTTAAGGCATCTAAATTAGCTTAAAAATTGCTCGGGAGTCTTTGGTTAATGTTTGCTATCAAATATATTCATGTCTGAACTCTCTTCCTTCATTAAAAAAATGGTAATTTTTTTTTAAAACATATATTTTAAATAAAAATATGTTAATATATATATATATATATATTTTAAATTTATTTTTTAATATAACACATTAAAATAATTCAAAAATATTTGAAAAATTAATTCGTAGCTTAAAAATTCCCATTTGCCTCCATATATATATATATATATTAAATTTGCAATTGGAATCTCGAGGCAAAGTTTGAAGGAAACCCATTTGATATTTCGCCAAAAAAATGCAATATTGAGGCGAAGTTTGTTTCTTCTGTTGAAGAGTGCCCATTTTTTAGTTTTCAATAAAAGAAGAAACCCCATTTTGATAATTTAGTTTTTAGATGGCGGGTTCCAAGGCAAATCCGGCGGTTTCAGAGGAAATACTGCCTGATTTGCTAAAGAATACGCCGTCAAATATTGCAAGATTGGAGGATGTGATTGAGAATTGTAAAGGTCGTCAAAAGTATCTTGCACAGACTAGAAGTCCATCTGATGGTGGTGATGTTAGGTGGTATTTCTGTAAGGTGCCTTTGGCAGAGAATGGTGAGTTTTAGGCTTTTAGCTTTTTTTTAGTCAGTTTATTCACGTTTTGTTGTTTGCTAGTACTTGCTTTGTTTGATGTTAATTAATTTGCCTTGGTTTATGATAACAGCAGAAAAGGGTAATAATGCTTTCTAGAATTGGAAAATTTCCTTTTTCAGAGCATTTTAACTTTTAAGATTCTACGTATTATGTAGAAAAAAAGTACTTGTGATTATGGTTTGCTTGATTTTTTTTTTTAATTTCCTTGCCTTGCTTGGTTCCAAGATGCTTCGTTTGGCCTAAACACATGGAATTTGATGCCTGGCTTAATGTTCCTTCATCCCTATTAGTTTGTGCTAATTTATGAGAAGAAAGAACTAAGTTGCTAATTTATGAAGGGAAAGGAAAAAGAAAAAAAGCCCTCATTTTTCTTTTTGGTGTTTCTGCAGAGTTAGCTGCCTCAGTCCCCCTCACTGAGATAGTGGGAAAGAGCGACTATTTTCGTTTTGGTATGAGGGATTCTCTTGCAATAGAAGCATCTTTCTTGCAGGTCATTTTAAATGCTTATTTGTTGGTTTGATGTTCAAGCACCCCCATTTTATGTGCATCTGGGACTGCAAGATTCTGTATTTAACTTTTTATTGAAAACAAAACAAGCTTCTATTCTCACATTCATGATGTTGTGGATATTCAGTTCAAACATGAAAATGTAATGTTGACGTTTAGTGTAGTGAAGTGTGGTTGAAACTGTGTTTTGCCCCAACCATAGTTTTGATAGTGTTTAGCTAATCAACACAATCCATAGTCTTGCATGGATCCTACTGAAAGCTTTCTTTTGAAACCTTGATTACAAAAAAGCTATAATTTGTAGTTTTTCTTAAATCTACCTTTTCAAACCGTAAAAGCTACCACAATGCTAAACACACACATTGTGACATAGTTATAGTATGTATACAAGGCAATGGAACCTGATTTCATGCCTGATGGTGCAATCATTTTTTTTTTCCAATTTTGATTTTGTGATTCACAGAGAGAAGAAGAGTTGCTCACTAGTTGGTGGAAAGAGTATGCAGAATGTAGTGAAGGCCCAGTGGGTTGGCCTACCACCAGTAAGAAGTTCAATACACTAGAAAATGCTGATTCTCCAGAGGGTGGACAAGCAGCTCAACTACGTGAAGTTGAAGAGGAGAGAGTGGGTGTGCCTGTCAAGGGAGGACTCTATGAGGTATGCAAGGCCATATGTTTGTCACGGAAGTTTTAAGTAAGAAATTTCCAGCATTAGTGCATTGTGTGTGGTGAGAAAACTATCATTAGAATTCAATTGCAGCATTCTGCTTTGGCTGTTTGCTTTTTGTTAACTTGTTTCAGAACTCAGGTTTGAGTTCCTGCTGTATCAATTTTTCAGAACATCTCTGTGGTTCCATCAGTTTTTGTGTCTTGTACATCTTATTCATTTGTTAAAAAAAAGGGTTCATATTTGAATTTCTTCCCAGATCAGTTTGGAAAAGAGTATCAATAATTGGCAGAAAATTTTAGCAAACATGTTGCTTTCAAGAAGGATAAGGAAGGACAGTTTGGTTATGGAGTTGCCTGTTTATCCATCTTTGTTGAGACTTGTATTGTTAACATGCATTTGAGTATGTAAACATGATTTTTTTGTTGCACGTTATTCTTACACTTTTTTTTTGTGAAATTTCATCCACAAAAATTTCCTGTTGACACTATCAAAAACTGGCATGGTGTCATTATGCAGGTAGATCTGGTGAAGAGACATTGTTTTCCTGTTTATTGGAATGGAGAAAATCGGCGTGTTTTGAGAGGTCATTGGTTTGCTCGTAAAGGAGGCTTGGATGGGCTCCCTCTTCGAGAGGACGTGGCTGAACAGTTAGAGATTGCATACCGGAGCCAGGTTTGCACTATCACTAACATCTATTCCTTTGATCCACAGTATTTCAAATAATGGATGGCTATTCCTTGTCAGAAATTGTTGGTTATGTCAAGTAAATTTGCATGAGAGTTTGAAAAGTACCTGGTTAGAATCTTGCTGGAGTTGCATTATCTACTTTGGAAATGCATAGTTTAGGCTTCTAGTGTTCTTTATGCATTTTACTTCTTGCTATTATGAAGGTTGTTCTCTCTTCAACTTTGGACTTGTCTTTAGGTTTGGCACCGAAGGATGTTTCAACCATCAGGCCTTTTTGCAGCCCGTGTTGATCTGCAAGGCTCTACACTGGTATTTGTATCATTTTCCGAGAAAGGATATTTACCTTTTTATTTCTTATTGTCTAGTGCAGCATATGATGCGTTGATTGTGAATGTAGGGACTTCATGCCCTTTTTACGGGAGAAGATGATACTTGGGAGGCTTGGCTCAACATTGATGCTTCTGGTTTTTCTAATATTGTTAGCTTGAGTGGGAATGAAATCAAGTTAAGGCGTGGTTACTCTGCATCTCACTCAGCAAAACCAACCCAGGTGTATTTCTATACGTTGTTCTGATACTAGTTTGGTATTTGTATAATTCTTCTGGTTTCTGAAACAGTTTCTGAAAATTTTTTATGTGAAAAATATTTCTATAAAAAATTTAGGAACAAGAAGGAACATGCATTGCTCAATTCTACAATTTAACCATCATTATGACCATCCTTTTGTGACCACCAACAAATGACCACAGTTACACCAATGACACTGCCAACATTACTTCTCCTGCTGCCACTGCTAATCATTGATCACCTTCAGTAGATCATATTCATTATTCTTGTGCTTTTCTTGTCTTATAAACAAGGCTAATTGGTATGACATGATGCCTGACATGTTAATAGTTTATAATTGGTATGATAAATGACTGTATTTCTTGTGGCTGATGGAAGTTAACAACTAATTGTCTCTCCTGTTAACAGTTATCAATTATTCATTATTCTTGTGCTTTTCTTGTCTTATAAACCGGGCTATTTATCCAGCTTACTTTACTATGACATGATGCCTGATATGCTAATAATTTTTAAATGGTATGATAAAGGACTGCATTTCTTGTGGCTGATGGAAGTTAACAACTAATTGTCTCTCCTGTTAACGGTTATTTTCTTATACTTCAGGATGAATTACGACAGCGGAAGGAGGAGGAAATGGATGATTACTGCTCACAGGTATTCACTATTTTGTTCTGCAAGTTGTATTGGACAGTTTGTCTGTATATCACAAATACATGATGCACACATGATCTTTCCTTGGTAATGTTCAGTTTCTCGATGTGTTTATCAATTATGCATCTTAATCAACAAATTACAAACAATATGATTAGGATAATGGCTACATATGACTAGCTCGAATTCCTTTTTTGGTTTTATATTTCCTATCTTGTGTAAAGTGGAAAACAAAATGTGGTGGCAAAATGTGTTAGATTTACCTGGTTAAAGTATGCATTTCGTTCAGATTTGCCTTTTTCTCTCTCCATAATTTGCTGTAAAATAAGTACTTCTCATGATTTTGCATCCTGCATTTGACTCTCTCATTTAACATCTTTCTGCAATAAGTTTGAAATAAACTTGTTGATAGCATAGGGTTTTAATCTTGTATTCTTGGTCTAGGTCCCTGTTCAGCATGTGGTTTTTATGGTTCATGGTATTGGCCAAAGATTGGAGAAGTCCAATCTTGTTGATGATGTTGGAAACTTCCGCCATATCACCGCGAGTCTTGCTGAACAACATCTTACTTCACACCAACGAGGTGCTCAACGAGTTCTTTTCATTCCATGCCAGGTAAATTAAATAATACTGTCATTGCAAATTCAGTCTGTCTTAGAAGGTCCAAACTTTTGGGACAATGTTACTTGTATGTTTATGTCCATGTTGAATATTGTTGATCTCAGGAATTATTTTCAAGGAGGCATCTCTTAGTATGTTTATATCCAAGTTAAATATGGTCAATTTCGAACAAATTATACCTAAAAGATTCTAACTTGTGATGTTTATACATTTGGCATTCACCATGCATAAGATCATTTTATAAATCTATTTTATCTTGCACATTGGCTTTTCAAAGTGGACAGCTAAAATGAACTTCTCAAAGAGAAAAATTAAATTGTCCTTCTGGGATGGCATACTTTTGTGTTTAGCCTTTGATTAACTATTTATCTATTTGTATTGTTTGACTCCCCTGTGAAGAGGTGATGAATGGAGACTTTGTCTCGTTTTATTTTCTTAATAAATTTATCATATTGATTTAATATGAATGGAAAGATGTTGGGCAAGGCTGTCTATTGTATTGGCCTTTTCCATCTCCCCCCCCCTCCTTGAAGAAAATGAAGTGAATATGATAATAACATTTGAACATTCAGGTTTACGTTAGCTGAATGGTGTATGGTTGCTTCTCTATTTCATAAACTAGGACTGCTTCTGAAAAGTGTTAGTCATGGAATTGCGTTGAATTATTAGCAAAAAATTATTAATTCTTTTGGGGTCTTTTTAGGGTCAGAAGCTTGCAATTATTTACCAAAAATTTCTTAATTTGAGTACCAATTTGTGATAAAAAATATCAATTTTTATTTATTTATAGTTCACTAAAACCAAAGCATGTTTGGGTTTTGGTTTTGGTTGCACTCAAACTATATGGCAGAAGTAAGGGAGACTGGGGGGAGTGCTTGTATAGGATTTCTGGTTTTATGGATGGATGGTTGCATCGTACTTTCCGTAGAAACTATAGGGCATGCTAGAAATGGACTTTATGTGCTGTACAATTTGATTTCACATTAGTTAGTTGCAAACTTCTTTAAAAATTCTATTGCTTGTCTTCCTGTCTGCTTCTCATATTGCACACTCCTTTTTGCTTTTGTAGTGGAGAAAGGGCTTGAAGCTTAGTGGTGAAGCTGCAGTTGAAAAGATTACTTTAGATGGTGTACGTGGTTTGCGTGTAATGCTGGGTGCAACAGTTCATGATGTATTGTACTACATGAGCCCTGTCTATTGTCAAGACATTATTAATTCGGTACTGCATATTTGATCCTTCAATTTTTTCTTCCTTTTAATTGCTAATTAGCTTGCAATGAAGGCTCATTATAAAGAATCATCCTTGGGTTCTGTTGTGAGATGGAGATGCCATCTTCACATGTCTACCAGAATGGATATTCAACTTCTATTATTTACTTGTCCATATTGGATGCTTTCTCCTTCCAACAAAAAAAGAGAAAAATAAAAGGAATAAATGAGAAAGCACACAAAAGCTCTTCATGTTGACACAACTTTTTTCTGAATATTAGTGAAGTAATTTTATGCTTGCGATGAATGGATGAATTTGGGAAAGAGCTGTCTTAAGAGAATCTTGACTTATGTATCTACTTCGAAAGCACTTTCATCTTTCATGGGTCTCTAATGTTATGATCTCAATTTTCATGCTCTTGGACTTTCAACTGAAGTTGTAGTAGCAATGGGGTAAAATAATTTTTTCCCTGAAACATGAAACAAAAGAAGTCGCAACATTTTCAAGACAGCCATGAAGAATGCTAGCTTACATTATGTTGCGCTATCTATTCTATATTAAATTGAAGAACTAAATTTTATCTCTAATGTCAAGTATAGAATAATTCAGACATAAAATTACACATCATAAACAA
>Ga0325404_1003276_pt1 | contig 17316 bp, 11 predicted proteins | sample PopdelMetagenome_18_FD_205664 | JGI IMG/M metagenome (GOLD analysis project Ga0325404, IMG submission 205664) | Populus deltoides microbial communities from Bellville, Georgia, United States - Xylem-Control-R1 | ecosystem: Host-associated > Plants > Phyllosphere > Stem > Wood/Secondary xylem... | reverse complement strand
ACAGAACAAATTTGAGTGGGATAGGGCGGACAACAATGTTGTGAGGAGGGTATGGGAGAATCACGCGGCAACTAGGTAACATCGAAAATAATATTTATTTTTGTTTTATAATTTTATGTTTTAAATACTAATTTGTTACTATGGAAGTAGGTTGCGTGATTTTTGGTATGACACCAAAAAAAAATCAAAAAGATATGCGAGGGATAACGGTCTTGAAGGATGGAATGAGGTGGCGGTTTGGCAGGAATTCAAACCGCCATTCATCTCGGGGGAAATATGGACGGCATATATTGAGCATGTGACCTCAGAGCGGTTCGCACGGCGCTTATAGTCCGGCGCCAACAACAGGAACCAGCAAATTCATGGTTCGGTGACCATGCACACTGGCGGATCTGTCCCATTCAGCGCACATGCAAAGCGGATGGTAAGATTAATTTCAATGAAATATATCGTTAATTAATTTGTCGTTCCTTATAATATATTTAACTTTCAACCTATTTTTTCCTTACAGACTGCGTCTCTTGGATGTGAACTGAGTCCAATGGAGCTGTTTCTAGAGACGCATGTGCGAAGTCAAGACCGCCAAAAGGGGGTGCAGCAGTTCGTGGACAACCGTGCTCAGCACTTTGTGGTTTGTTCGTTCATTCATTTTATTTTGTAAGTTATTATTTTCTTGAATTGCATCTTGAATTGCATTTGATGATTTTTTTACCGATGGAATTTTCAGGAGACCTATAAAAGCCGGTTGAGGGAGAGATATGGGGACAATCCGTCGACCCATCCAGATTTGTGGATGGAGGCGGGATCGTCTGGTGGACCCGATAAAAATAGGGTCTACGGGCTCTCCAACACTACGGCTGAAAACTTGCGTTCGACTCGTAGTGTCTCAATTGTTGGAAGCTCTCCATCAGTATCGAACACCCAGTCTGAGGAGTTCATTGCGTTGAAACAACAATATCAACAACTCTCGATGAATTATGATGAGCTCCGTCAAATAGTCATGGAGATGAGATCAAAGATGGGTGACGATACTTGTGCAGCTTCTTTTTGGCCGTATGGTCCCGGGAACAACCAGCCTCCTCCTCCTCCGCCTCCTCCTCCAGCTCCGTCGCTATTCTAGTTTAATTTTGTTTTTTAAACACATTAAATTTGTAATGAATATTATTACTTTTACATTTTTAATGTTTAATGCATTTTTATTTGTTTATTAAGGTTTTTTACAATTAATAAATTATTTTTTTATATATATTTTAAATACCTACCGATGATATACCGACGGATAGTATCCGTCGGTATTTAACAGAGAGTTGCCGAACAATTACCATCCATGCCATCTTTATCGACGACATCACCGACGGATAATATCCGTCGGTATTACACAAAGAGTTTCAACAAAATTACAAGCCATGCCATAATTACCGACGGAAAATCCGTCGGTAATTACGTCGGTAATTACCCTTGAAATTACCGACGGATTTATTTCGTCGGTAATGTTCCCGCGGGAAACTTTTTTTTGGCTCGCGCGTATCCGTCTGTATTACCGTCGGTGGGTGATTTTTTTTATTTGCGACAGAATTAGCGACGGAAATGGGATTTACCGACGACTGTTATACCGACAGACGTGTTCTGTCGGTGAGTCTGTCGGTATGATTTTCACCGACGGATTTCATTGCTGTCACCGATGGAATGAGTCCGTCGGTAAAACTGGATAATGTTGTAGTGCTTTTCTTTTTAACATTTATTTTATCAGCATGTATAATAACAAGTAGCTTAATCCATGAAACCACGACCTTTATGGAAAAGCTTTTAAGTTTTGAGAGCGTCATTTATCAGTTTAAATTGCTTACTCAATTAAAAAGAGCTTTTAGAAACACGTAATGCAGGCTATGGTTTATGGCTATGAAAAAAAGGAAATTCACCAGCTCAAAAGGTGTTTGAGGGTTTCAAAGACCTAGGATCAACATTAACTATCCATCAACTCTCTTTCTCTTATCGTCTTTGTAGAGGAAATGAAATGCAACCATGTTAAAGATAAAAACCAAAATTTCTTAACATAAGTCATAATCCAACTTTTCTTTAATGAATAACCAATCTCGATCACTTGATGACATCAAAGGCTTTATCATGGATATCGAAAGTCATGTTTGTAGCTTAGTATTTTTTCTGGTGTTTGATTTCGGTTTTGTTATGTCTATTAACTGTGACATGATTAATTTCAACACCCATCATCATTGCTTTGTCCACTAACAGAAAATCGATAAATACAAACGGAAATATCGAGGGAATATTTCCGTTGGTAAATTTTCGAGGGATTTTACCGACGGAAATATTCCCTCGGTATATACCGAGGGACTTACAGTCGAAAAAAATAATTAAAACAAAGCAAAAAAAATGATGATGTGTCAGAATTTATCAACGGAATTACCGACGGAATAAATTCCGTCGGTAAATCCGTTGGTAAACTGTAAACACTGTTCATCATGTCAATTACAAAGGGAATCACCGATGGACAAATTCCGTCGGTATTTTTCAGAGAGCTCCAGAATTGTTTATTTTTCAATTGCACTGTTAATTGTTGTTCTTTACGGACAAAATCACCGACGGATTGAAAAGTCGTCGGTGTTATTTGGCAGTTTGCTGAAAAAATTCAATTGATTTAAAATTTTCATTTCAATATTACAGATGGAATCACCGACGGATTGAAAAATCGTCGGTAATTGTTGGCGGTTTCTGAAAACTTTTTATGAAATTGAAAATTTAAATTAAATATTACCGACGGAATTACCGACGGAATAATTAAAAAATATTAATATTCAATTATCCGTCGGTAAATCCGTCGCTAGCGTGCCTCAATAAAAAGCCTGAATCCTCTTATTTCACAAGAGACATACTTATTTATTATTCTTCTTCTACTTCTTCTTCTTCTTCTTCACTATATGTAAAAAACATCAATATCTATTTCTTTCTCTTCTTTTCTCTCCTCATCTCCTTCTCTTTTTCTCCATGCTCGGGTATGTCTTCTTCTTCTTTCTTCTTTTATCCTCTTAGTTTTTTTTTAATTAATATGCTTTACAAAATTTTTTCTCTCCTTAGCTTCACTTGCAACTACATTAAGGTAAGATTTTTCTTCTTTTTTCATGATTTGTTTCACTATATTTATTTTTTATTTTATTTTCAATTGTTTTTGTTCTTAATAATTGTATAAATGTTGTTGTGAGATTTTTTTTTCATATGAGATCAATTTTTAGTTAATTTATTTATAGGATTTTTAAATTTTTAGCAATTGCAACTTCATTTTTTTCATATGAATTTTTTTAGTTGAATTTATTTTTTCATTTTATTTATTTGTTACAAATTTGTTTGAGTTGATTTTCTTATTCTTTTTTCCAAGCATTTTGAGTATATATTATACAATGTTGATTTATGTTAATTTAATTATTTTATAATTTTATAAAATGAATTTTTTTTAAATGTTTTTAAATAATTACCGACGGAATTTCCGTCGGTAATTCCATTGATAATAAAAAAATATTATTACCGAGGGATATACCGATGAAATGAAGCGGATAATTTTATTTTTTTTTATTACCGACTGGTTTACCAATGGACAAAAAATTACCGAGGAAAGATTCACCGACGGAGCATTTCTGTCGGTGATTTCGTCGGTAATTTAATTACCGATGGAATATATGTCTTACACTAACGGAAAAATTCCGTCGGTAAAACTGTTAAATCTTGTAGTGGTCTGGATGATAATGAAAGACCAACATTAGTATTTTCTCATCTCCCCAGTCTATGTCTCTTTTTCTTTTAACCTTTCTCAAATGTTGGACTTTTGTTCTTAGCCTTCCATTTTCTATTGATTCTATTGGTGTCTTCAAAATATCTCTCGTTTGTCACCAGTGTGAGGGTGTGATCCATGTCTGAGTTTCATTTTTTAAAGAAAAATTCTATCAGGCTTAAAATGGGATTGCAAGGGATAAATATTTCAAGAATTGTGAAAAGATAACAAAGACGACCTGTTCTCATTTCAAGCAAAGTCAATTAGAACCGATAAATTTTTACATCATCTAGTGTAATGATTGGACTTGTAAGAGTCATGATATAATTACTACTGAATCCACTACGTGTTATTATGCATATTGCTAAAACTTAGCTATATAGAGAGTAGTTCAATTTTGTGTGTGAGCTCAAAATTTGTTAGGTCAACTCTTGCCATTTTAACGAACATCAAGTCATTTCTAGAATCAAAACACTTTTAATCATTCAGGATTGATTAACTTTAATCGCAAGTTGGAGTTTGATCAAAAGTATTATCAAAATATAATGTTAAACATCTTATTATTCCCAAAACAACAAAAAGATAAAGAAAAGACATATTTCATTAAATGATGAGATGTGATCCCAAGACAAAAAACATGAACAACAAAATTGACAAAACAACATTTATAATCAACTTCTTCACCAATCATCCATGTCTTATTATCCCTTATTGGTGATGGCATATTGATAATATGATCATTGATATCATCCTTCATAAAATCTACCCGCCTCTTGCTCACCAATTTTTGGACTTAATCCTTAAATTTCTTGCAATTCTTCACATCTCATCTGGATTATTCTGTTTAGAGAATAATGTCTTGGGGCAATGAACTAACTATGCTTTTTCCTTAGCAGCGAGGGTGAGCTGGAATGGGAAGCATCCATGGAGCAAACCTTTCCTTAATCGTAGCATGTCAATGTCTTCGGTTTTAAAGTTGAAGAATGTCACGTTACGAAAATATTTGCCTATCAGCATAACATTAACATTGCAAAAGGCCAAGGATTTGCGTGGGGTTCTCTCCTTGTTAAAACCCCTATGTTTATTGAATGCCTCTTGCATGATATTCGTTCCTGATCATGCCTTGGATAAGGAAACCAGAGAAAAAGTTAGTTCTTTGGCTGTGCAGCTTTGTGAAAAGAGACTCATAGGTTAAGTTGTTGTACTCCTTAGAAAGAAGCCTACATTTCCCCACAGTCTCCATTGATGAGCGTGTCAGAACTTCATAGATGGCATCTCAATATTTGTCACCAGCTGAGGCTCTGGTAAAACAAAAAATCCTATTACCACAAGCTATATTTCTGGATTAGAGGCTTGAGCGAATCCTTCTTGACATTGTCAAATGTCAACAACTCTTGACTCCAAAGAGGAAAATAGGATTGGGGAGCCTTTATTTCAAACTGTGAACATGCATGTTTAAACATATGAGTATGTTTTATATGATGAGCTCGCCCTTCAAGGGTTGACACATGATCGTAACTCTTGTATGATGAGACAAGAATTTTGATTCCTGTTCAATACTTTACAGTGGAAATTTCCCGAGTAGCGACCATTGTGTCAACCACAAGTCTTGAGTTCAAGTTACTTGAAGAAAGACTTTGATGCAAGACCAAGGTAGCACATGCAACCTAAGGGCATGTTCTATTCATTATGTGAGACAAAGGGTAGGTTAACTATCTAGTCTAAAAAAGGTCTCATATCTGCCCAGTGACGATCTTTGTATAGACAGTCTAGAGGCGTTGCAAGGAATGGTTAAAGCACGTATGCCCACCATTACCAAGCAGGTGCTGAAATATGAGTTGGGTGTTTCACGCATCTGAACATTGACCAATAGTCATAGGGCATATCACTAATCCCCTACCTAACTTTGAAGTTTGTGTGTGCTTGAAAAATTTAAGACATGTGATGCCTGAGGCAATTCTATACAATGCATGAACAAATATATACAAAAATTAAAGCGTATAAGAAAATAAATAAAGGAAATGCATATTAAAAATAAACACACAAACCAAAAAATAAAATGCAGTGATCAAACAAAAACAAAGTTTAGTCCATAAGGTCCTAGTGGAGTTTTCATTTTGTCACACGTGTGCGGCGTTGTGGTGATCGTCCATTCTCATTGGTTTGAGGTAATTGGGAAATAAGGGAGACAATGATTCCTTGTCTTTTATTCGTGGAAAGCAGGAATTGGAGTCACCACCTAGTATTTTGGTCACTAGAAACCTTAACTGGTCTCAGAGATCGGGTATGAGGACTAATTGCGTAAAGGAAGGTATTAACACCCTAAATACACCTTACCTAAGGTAAGCTGCATTGTTTAATTGTCTAATATATGCTAAGGCATTGTCATGTTTTTTAATTATTAGTATATCTAGGGTTTAAGAAAAGTTTTAATCGGTAAGGAGATCCTTATCTTATCGGGAAAAAACCTAATCGTTCTATGTCAACAAAAGAAATACATTTTTAATATTGGGAATACATTTTACTTGTAAATTTGTAATCCTAGATACTAAAAGAGAACAAAATATTTTTTTGGATATTTTTGAAATATTGGCCTAGTTCTTATGGTTTTAATAAACCGATTATTAAAGCCAAAATGCATGCTAAAATATTTTTTGCAATTTTCTTTGTTGTATGAAAATACAATATGATTTTTCTTTTTATCTTTGAGAGACTTGGCCATATGCAAGAAAACAAGACATCTTTTTTTTTTTTTAATACCAAATTTGTATCTTTACAGTATAAAAATACAAACCAATATTAAGCAAAAATTTGATAGAAAACTACACGGGAAAGTCATAGACTTTTTGAAAGTATTTTTGGAAATTTTTTGAAATGGGCCGGACACAACCTAGTCTTTTTGATTTGGGTCGGACCTGGTCGGACCCATGAACAGTGGCTCTCCACTGTTCACATGCAACGTGAATAGTGGAGACGGGGGAATGAAGCGGAAAAAGAAAGAGGAGAGGGAAGGCTGACCTACTGATGATGTTGACGGTGCTGGTTGCTCTCGGTGGCGGTGTTATGGTAGTAGACGGTGTTTCCAACGAAGAAGAGAGAGACCAGAGAGACAGGTTATTGTTCTTCTCTTCTCCCCTGTTTTCCTTCTCTTGCTTTTGTTACGTTTCTCTTTCTTTTTTGCTCCTTTTCGTTCGTTTGTCTTCCTTTTGTTTCTACTTTTTTTTTCCTCTCAGTTATCTCTTCTTCTTCCCTCAGTTTCTTTTATGTTCTTTCCTTTATTATTTCATCAACTTAAATCTTCCCTCTTTGCTCATCTCCCCTTTTTTCTCTCCTTGTTCATCTCTGTTTTTCAAAACAATCTCCCCTTTTTGTTTTTTTGTCTCTTTCCTCCCCTGTAATCTCAAAATTTTCTCCCCTATTTCTTGTTTTTCAAAACCTCCCCCCTCTTTCCCCTTCTCTCTGCTGGTATTTATAGGGAAAAAGAGGGAGAGGGATCAACTACCCATGTCCAGTCATGACACAGGGGTAGGGGGTGGCTGACAGCCACTAGGTAGCTGCCCAAGATCCACTGTAGGGCTTGCCCCCTCTGTATTTTTGCCTCAATGGCAGGGCATGAGGTGGGGTGTGGGTCTTGTTGGTTTTTTGGGTTTCAGGAGAGAGGGGGAGCGGGAAAACATAGGGGAACAAAACCTTTTCTTCCCTTGCTGCATGTCCAAGGGAAGAAAGAACACAGTGCCATTCAAAACGACATTGTTTTGTGCTTTTTTTTAGATTTCTTCTGAATTGATTTTTTTTTGTATTTTCTCTCTTTTTTTACGGGGATCCAAAAATGGGTAACAATAGTGTTCTTGCTTAATTTTCAAGTACTCTAAATTATATCTATAATTTTTTGGCAACTCCATTGGGGGTATCTTTACCTTTTATCTATTCCCTTTAAGAAAGAATTTCCAACAACCTTTTAATGGCAACTAGAAAAAACATGATCACTATTGTTGTTTTTAAGAGCAATAAAATTGCACAAACTAAGTTGATTCTTGAGATGATGTCAGCATTGAATGCATGAGATGCACAAGAATTCACTTGTTCAATGATAAAAAATATAAGTAACTCCACCATAAAAATCAAATGTGGGGTGTGAATTTCTTCAGCACTCAAGGTGATTAATTCAGAAATTCACTCGTGAAGATTTCTTTTTATCATTCACCAAGTACCTTCAGGTTTTGGCACACGTTAGTGATAATAACCGGGACTATATCTTTGGAGTATCAGGTGGCTAACTTGACAAAACTTGTTGAAGGGCTTTTGACTTCACTCAAGGAAAAACACCATAAGATAAGAAAATTGATGAACAAACATTAGAGCATAAATGAGGGTGGCTAAACTTCGATTACCAAGGTTGTGCAAAAAGATCAGTTGGAATGGTAGAGGGAATCCAAGATAACATGTGTCTCACTTTGTGGAGACTTGTAGCAATATTAGAATTGATGCTGATCTCATGGTAAAATAATTTGTCTATTTCTTAAAAGGCAATGAGTTCGACTAGTAAACTGACTTGGAGTCTAACTCAAACAATAGTTAGGAGTAATTAGAATGTGAGTTTCTTAATCATTTCAACAACACTTATCGTGTGGTCAACATAATTGAACTCTCTAATATATATCAATGAGAAAAGAAGCATGTCATCAACTAATTTATCAGTGGATAAACCTTAACCTCAACTATAATGATTAACTCACCAAAACTTCTACTCTAGATATGTGCATTCAAGGGATACATTGGGGGTTACACTACATCTAGAAGGCATTAAACCTAAATATTTTGAATAATTGGCTACTCGAGCACATGACATGGAACTTAGCATTGTTGTAGCTAGAAACTCATCATTACCTATACAAAAGCTTAAAAAAAAAAGCCCAAAAGTCATAGATTTGGAAAGAGCACTCCAAAAGTCGAGGGAAAACAATCTTTAGTAATTAACTCTGCTGCCATAAATGTACTAACTAAAGCTAAAATGAATGATCATGCAACACCATTTGCTTTTCAAAAAGGTAAAAGGAAGAAACCATCCTTGAAAAAAGCGACAAGAAAAAGAGTATCCATTCCCTAACTCGGACATATCTAGGATGTTAAATGTTTTGTTTGAAGAAAATATTATTAAGCTACTGGAGCTTAAACATCCTGAAGAAGCAAACCAAATAGAGAACCTAATTTATTGCAAATATCACCGTCTAATTAATCATCACGTAAATAAATGTTTTGTGTTAAAAGACAAGATTATGAGGCTACATAAGAATGGAGACAATATTTTTATGACAAAATAACAGTTTCCAACATCACGACTATAGTGAGTTTGTTCACACCAATTGCTATTTGTGATAAATTTTGGCACCTTTGAACCTATATAACTTAGCATCATTTTGCCTACAATCATCATCATGTCTTTAAGTCAAGCTTCACATATAACACATGTACCTCAAGGTAATGACTTGAAGCCTAATTCATGTGAGAATCATGATAACAAATAATGAACTTTGATCACTTATAAAGAAAGGGAGGAAGAAGCATGCATAAATGACAAAGAAAATTGTAATAAGAATATTAATGGTGAAAAAGGCAATTGAAAAGCTGATTTATTAAAGGATGTGAAAAAAATCCATACTAGTTAGAGAAAAGGTTTTGTCAACTCAAAGCTTAAGGAAACTCATTACACTAAATGAGTACATGTCAAGAGCTAATAAGGATGGGAAATATGTTTATTACTTGCTATCAAGTTGGTGGAGAGAAAACTCATATCGAAGAAGCTATTGAGAAAAGCCATGATGACTTCATACCTGCCTCAAGATGTATATGACATGAATATATTCTTAAAAAATAAAGACCTATCGCTTGGATCAATTCTTCACAATCTCTCTTTTTTATCAAGGGTTATGTCATAAAAAAGATAGTGAACTGTATTTTGGTGAATGATGATTCAGCTGTCAACATACTAGCTACAAAAACCTTAAAAGACCTTGGGATTTTTATGTATGAACTCTTCCCAATTCCTTTAATGATTTAAAGCTTTAATTAAGGAGGCAAAACACTATGAGAAAGATAAGAATTGCGATACACATGGAAGATATAAAGTCTAACGCTTTTTTCCATGTTGTAGAGAGTAAAACTACCTATAACATGCTACTTGGATGACTGTGGATACATGAAAATGGTGTCATGAAAAGGAGAGGAAAAAGTGAACTCTAAAAGCTTAAAAAGGCCTAAACCATCTATAAATAAAGAAATGATTTGTCCAATAAAAAAAATAAAAGAAAGGGAAAGGTAGTAGAACACTCAATTGATAAAAAGGTATCACATAATGCCATAGCACTACACTATATTCTGGTGTTAACAAGAAACTTTCACTAAGGATGAAGATGAGATTGTTAAAGGGCTCAAAAACTTAACCATGCTAGTTATAAATTTTGCATTGACCAAAGTCTGAAAACCAATATTGAAAGGGTTTGTTCATCAAGCTGAGTCAGTGGTTGCAAATCTCAAATGACTCCCCAATAAATAGGAAACAAGTTTATAAAAAAACTGAAAGAGCTTGGAAAGAGAAGAAAACTTCTGGAAAAACTTCAAGGGCTAGTCTTGGATATGAATCTTCTATGCCATTTTATTTTAATATTAAGAATGAGAGATTATGATATATAAGTGTGGAAAAATTGAAGGAGAAATAACAAAGTTAGCTTACACATCTTAGATACTTGGTTTAGGATTGTCTTTGCATTACTACGACTCGTGCTTAAATATTTGATAGGATTGGAACAAAAAAAGCAAAAAGATACTAAAAAAAACTTAAATCCTTGGAAGACCTAGACCATCTAAGTCAAAAGACAATAACAATATACACAATCATCAACCAATTTTGGTTGTGGGCTCAAAGGATCTTCATAGTAAAATACCTTCACTCATGAAGTTAGAATGTGAATTGGTACTAAGTGTTGAAATGACATTAAGAATAAAGAAGCACATGATAGTGATCACAAACCCTTTTAAAGAAAAGAGAAAAATGAAGGAAATGATGCCTCTCATTTAAAATCATATCACTATTGAAGAGGATGATAATGATAAGTTTCTTATTGAAGAAGATATTGAGGAGGCTTTGCCTATTTTTGAATAAGAATAAATCTATGGTTGATGGACATAAAAAAGTTAACTTAAGCACCATTAAAACCCTAGCCTAACCTTCATAAATGCAAACTTATCACCTAAAGAGGAAAGGAGTTACATAGAACTTATAATGAAGTACCAAGATATATTTGCTTCATCCTATGATGAAATGCTAGGTTTAAACTTGAAGGTCGCTATTCATTAATTAGCAGTAACATATAGGATCAGACTTGTAAAACAAGTTTGACATCGCTTTCATCCTAAAGTTGTCTCATAAATTAAGGCTAAAGTCAACAAGCTTATCCAAGAGGGTTTTATTCATGAGGTCAAGTATCGTACATGTATTTCAAATATCATGTTGGTAAAAAAAGAATGGCCAAATCCATGTTTGAGTGGATTTTTAATACCGTTAACAATGATTGTCCTAATTATAACTTTCCACTTCCAATCACTGAGATTATGGTTGACACTACCATATGCCATGAGAGTTTAACCTTCAGGCATGATTCATATGGCTATAATCAAATTCAAATTGCACCCGAAGATGAGGAAAAGATAGTCTTTCAGTCTAAAAAAAATCTCAAATGATGTTTAAATTGGTTGGGGAATTGACTTATGAATTTATGAGAAAATAATTCAAGAGGTTGATTTTGATTTTTTTAATTAAAATATGATTTGGTATGAAATCTTGGTATAATGGAGAAACCTAGATGTGTTGTACCTTATGGAAGAATAAGAAAATTATATGCTTGATAACATGATTTCAATGGTGAAAGATTAGGCAAATTGTATTAAATTTGATGTTTATATGGAAGTAGTGTTTGGAAGGATGAAAGAGTTATGTTTAGCATAATGGGAATTTATGCAAGATAGGTTATTTATAAAGAGTTAATATGTCTTGGAAAACTGATCTTCTTATTAACTCAATGACGATATATATACAACCATGAAGAATGAACATGATAAGCTTTCCTAACAACCTGATAACAGAGGATCAATTTGAATTCAAAATACTGGAATCCTAACAGCATTTGTATTCCTGAAGACTAGCATAGAATCCTAACTATACATGATTCCTGAAGACTAGCACTGTAATGTTGCATGTTGCTGGCTGACATCCCTCCTTAAGATGGACGACCTTGAGTAAGTCCAATCTTGTCCTTAAGTAACTCAAACCGATAGCGGGGAAGAGATTTTGTCAGTGCATCAGCGAGTTGATCATCAGAAAAGACATGACAAACTTGAAGAACTCCAGACTGAATTCTTTCGCGGATAAAATGGAAATCAATGGAGACATGTTTCATCCTTGAATGAAAAACTGGATTTGAACTAAGTTGTGTTGCACCAATATTATCACAATAAATCACAGGCACTTGTTTAACTGAATATTGAAGTTCATTTAATAATGAACATACCCAACTGATTTCTGAAGTAGTGTCAGCTACTGAACGATATTCAGCCTCCGTTGATGATCTAGCAATGGTTTGTTGTTTCTTGGAAGACCATGACACAGGATTCTGACCAAGGTATAGAATGTAAGCACTGGTGGAGGAGAAGTCCTCCTTGTTTCCCCCCCAATCGGCATCTGAAAACGCATACAAGCGAGCTGGTGATTGATGATGCAGAAGAAGACCTACGGTACTGGTGCCTGAAAGATACCGCAGTAGGCGTTTGACAAGTTGCCAATGTTCTTCAGTTGGTTTGTGCATGAACTGTGACAACTTGTTCACAGCGAAAGATACATCTGGTCGGGTGAGTGACAGATATTGAAGACTTCCAACTGTGGCACGATATTCTTAGGGATCAAGGAGCAACTTACCCATTACAAGAGTGGGAGGAGGACCTGGTGGCAGTGGAGTAGCCACAGGCCGTGAGTTGCTCATGTTGGTACGATGCAAGAGATCTTGAATATATCTGTGCTGAGAAAGCACCAACCCGCGAGGATGTGATTGTATTTCTACACCAAGGAAATAAGTCAGAGAACCCAGATCTTTGAGGGAGAACCGCTTGGCTAGAGTTTGAACAAGTAGATCGACTGTATGCTCATCATCACCGGTGATGATAATGTCATCTACATATACCAAGAAATATGGAAGATGGCCATGATGTTTAATAATGAACAAGGACGTATCATTCACTAAATTTATGAAGCTGTTAGCAATCAGAAAGGAGCGAAGCTCATGGTACCATACACGGGGTGCTTGATTTAGGCCATAAATGGCTTTATGCAGTTTGCAGATGAAATGTGGGCATTCTTTGTTTACAAAGGCAGGAGGTTGAACCATGTATACGTCTTCCTGCAAGTGTCCCTGCAGAAAAGCATTGTTGACATCCAATTGTCGCAACTTCCACCCATTACTAACTGCAATGGACAGGACAAGACAAATTGTGGTTGGCTTGACAATCGGACTGAAGGTTTCGGTATAGTCAAGCCCTGGTCGCTAGTGAAAGCCTTTGGCCACCAAGCGTGTTTTATAACGAGAAACACTGCCATTTGGATTGCGCTTCACCCTGAAAATCCATTTGCAACCAACTAAGTTAGAGGCACATTGAGGAGAAACCAAATCCCAGGTTTGATTTTGGATGAGAGCATTAAACTCATCCTGCATGGCATGACGCCAGTTGGCATCCTTTAAAGCAGTGGCAACAGATGTTGGCCCTGAATATCAGTTGAGGGAAGATGTGAAAGGAAGGTGAGTTTGCGGATAGGTTTGTGGATATTGTTTTTAGATCTTGTTGTCATGGGATGAGAAGGGACAATAGGTTGAGCTGGGGGTGGATGAGTGATCAGTGGGGATGGTGAGGCGGGTAGAACAGTGGAAGGTTGTGTCGGTTGTATGGTGGGAAGGCTGCTGGTGTCCGTTGTAATGGAGCTGCTGACAGGGTGTGCGGTAGAAGGTGGAACTGTAGGTGACGTGAACGGAGGAGATTGAGGCGCAGGTGCCACAATAGAAAGAATAGGAGGTATCAATGCATGTAGAGAGGAAGAATTGGACACAGATTGTGATTGTAGTAAATTAGGATACGGAAAAGTGGACTCAACAAATCAAACATGACGGGAAGAAAAAAATTTTAAAGACTGAGGATCAAAGCAGATGTAAGCACTTTGAGATAAGGAGTATCCAAGAAATATGCATGGTTTGGACCAGACATCGAGTTTATGAGCTGAATATGGACGTAGCCATGGATAACACAAACACCTGAAAATTCACAATTTAGCATAGTTAGGAGATTTTTTAAAGATAAGTTCAAAAGGAGCAAAATAGTTTAAAGAAGGTGATGGCATCTGATTAATTAAATAAATTGCAGTGGAAAACGCAAATGACCAAAAATTTTGAGGTAGTGAAGCATGAGTTAGAAGCGAAAGACCAGTTTCCACTACGTGGCGGTGTTTTCATTCAGAGATACCATTATGTTCAGGTGTGTGTGGTGGAGAAGTATGATGAGAAATGCCATGTGTTCGAAAAAAATCTTTGAGAGCTGTAAATTCACCGCCATTGTCGGAATAGAAGGTGATGATTTTATGCTTGAAATAATTTTCAACAATGGCTTTAAAGCGTATGAAAGTAGTCTTGACATCAGATTTGCGTTGCAAAGGATAAAACCATGTATAACATGTAAAATGATCCACAAAGACAATATAATATTTAAAGCCATCAATTGAGTACATAGGAGCAGTCATACATCAGAGAAAATTATTTTAAGAGGAGCATGAGACTCTAAAGTGGAAGTTGAGAACGAAAGTTTGTGACTTTTGTTACATTGACATGCATTGCAGGAAATCTGTTTGGTCATTGAATAAGTGGTTAGCTTGTTTTTAGAAAGAATAACATTAAGAATAGGCAACGATGGGTGACCTAATCGATAATGCCAATTTATTGGTGCAGGTTTTGAAATAGAAAATGAAGTTGGAGAGGGGGACGTTGGATTGAACCCTGACCATTCATAAATGCCACCTTTGCTCTCACCCTGAGCGCGAACCACTCCCGTTAGCAGATCCTTCACAAGAAAACACCAAGGTAAGAATTCAATGGAGACATTATTGGTTACACAAAATTGATAAATAGAAACAAGATTTTTTTTAATGTCAGGAACACAAAGAATGTTCTTGAGATGAAAAATGGAGGAGCCTGAAAGTAGAGTTGAGGAGCCTGTATGGGTAATGTGCAAGCCTGTACCATCTCCTATCATAACATCATCTGCGCCAGTATATGGAGTGTGGAGAGACAGATTGTTCAGATCAGCTGTGATGTGGTGAGAAGCACCACTATCCAGCAGCCACGATGAAGTGCTGGTTAAAGTGTTTGCAGGATTGCTGGATTCAGTGCTGGCTGCAAGATTAACCTGTGGTTGCCAAGATGTGGTATTGTTGCTGCCTTTGGAAAGAACGGGCTTGTGAGGGATAAACTTGAACGAGGGGCATTTTTTGCTGTGTGCCCTTGAAGGCCATAGACCTGGCAGTATCCCAGGTAGGGACGAGGACCAGGTCGTGGGGAATGAAGTCCTTGATTGTGTAATTGGCCTGGCAGTCTTGAAGAACTATGAGATGAGGCGTTCCATGGCTGTGAGGGAGGAGAAGTGTATTGATTAAAATTGTTCTGTGACCGCTATCCAGAACGAGTAAATGCTGCATTGGTTGTAGGAGTGAACTGTAAAGAGACTTATGGTGATGAGTTGAGAGAAGCTTCAAACATGAGTAATTTTTCATGAAGTTCATCAAAGGAAATGGAGGTGTCTCTAGCTTGTACAGCGCGTACAAGTTCTTTGTATTCATCTCCAATTCTTCCAAAATTTTGTCTGTGATATCCTCACCATCGATGGGAGCACCCAACATTGCTAATTCATCTGCTCTAGCTTTAACAAAGTGAATGAAATCAGAGATGGATAGAGAGCCCTTTGTGAGAGCTTTGAAGGTTGATTTTACTTGCTTGATGCGACCTCTGGATGGGGTGGCATATGTTGAAGCTAAGATTTTCCAAGCTTGCTGTGATGTAGTAGCACAAGCAATAAACAGAATGATGGAGTGATGAATAGCTCCAATGAGAGCATTTAGGATGAGTTGATCCTGACGTATCCATGTATGGTAGGCAGGATTAAGAGTGTTTGAGGTGTCAGTGATGATAAATTGTGGTGGACAAGGTTTGGTTCCATCAACAAAACCTTGGAGATCATAGCCTATAAAAAGTGTTTGGAATTGCAATTTCCAGGACAAATAGTTAGAGCTGGTGAGCTTGAGAGGAGCCTGTGCCGGGACATTAATGGTCACCAGGTTGGGCAGGCTGGTGTGATATTGGCTGGTGTTGTTGGGATTAGTCATGATGAGAAGGATTAGAAAGAAAAAAAATATTACAGATGCTCTGATACCATATAAAGAGTTAATATGTCTTGGAAAACTGATCTCTTATTAACTCAATGACAATATATATATAGCCATGAAGAATGAACATGATAAGCTTTCCTAACAACCTGATAACAGAGGATCAATTTGAATTCAAAATACTGGAATCCTAACAGCATTTGTATTCCTGAAGACTAGCACAGAATCCTAACTATACATGATTCCTGAAGACCAGCACTGTAATGTTGCATGTTGCTGGCTGACATTATTTAGTAAACGGGTCATCGAATAATTCAGTAAGAAAATAAGCATGGAAAATGAAGAAAATATATGAAATTAGTGTTTTAAACAACATTAAAGATGTTTGGAATAATTTAAGTTGGTTTTCTTGATTTAAGTTAAATAATTATGTAAATGAGAAACCTAGAAACTTGGGATGATTAGGTAATATTTGTATAGATTGATAAGGTGTGAAAGTCAATTTTTGATAATTAGGATGAAATTGGGGGTTATAACATGATTTAAGTGTGAGGACATGATGGTAGAAAATATAGGAATATGGAATCCTAGATTGATGTGGTTGTAATGCATATTGACTAAAGATTGGGTTAAATTATGTTGTTTTAATGTTTTACATTGATTGATTTAAAGTATAAATTAGAATTTAATCATGTAAGTGTTAGAAATTGCATGATTAGACTTATTTAGGTGTTGGAGTTAAGTTTTGATATGTTCATCTATACGGAAGTTAGAAATTTCAAGTCGAAGTAAATTGATTGTTACAATAAAAATTAGTTGTCTAGTTAAATAAGAATTGTTATTATGAGGAGTTATAGAAGAAGAATTCAGAGTGGGGTCGATTTCTTATGAGCACGTAAGCAGGAGCTCAATGCAAGAGGTTTCCTCTCTCTTGCCTTTTGATTTATTATAAACGCATTTGTGATTTATTAGATATACAATATTATTTAATTGTGTTATGTAAAACTGTTTGTTTTAAGAATTATGCCTATGAGGTAGACTAATAGACTTGTTTAATGCACTTTCGCTA
>Ga0325404_1003275_pt1 | contig 17317 bp, 10 predicted proteins | sample PopdelMetagenome_18_FD_205664 | JGI IMG/M metagenome (GOLD analysis project Ga0325404, IMG submission 205664) | Populus deltoides microbial communities from Bellville, Georgia, United States - Xylem-Control-R1 | ecosystem: Host-associated > Plants > Phyllosphere > Stem > Wood/Secondary xylem... | reverse complement strand
CTTGAGTTAGCTCACTCCCTTGTTGCAATTTTTCAGCTTGTGTCCCGATAATATCGTCAACCATTTCAGTGTACCTTGAAAGAGCTTTTAAGATTTCTTTAATTAGGTTTTCTTTAACTAGGTCTTCTGCTTTTTAACTAGGTCTTCTGCTTGTTATGTCTTCAATTCTTCACGTTTTGGCCTTTTAACTTTAAAACGCCAAAACGACACCGTTTCTCGTATATATATTAAAAAAATAAGGCCGGGTCTCAGCTGGGTTTACCCGAGTCGGCCCACCGAGTCGACCGGGTTTCGTCGGGTCAAATCCTTGGCTGTTTTTTACTTAGACCTGGCCCGGCTCCAAGCCCGGGTCGGCCGGGTCTCGGGTCGACCCGCCGGGCCGGGCTAGGTTTCAAAACTATGATTAGTACTACTCGAAAAACGGAGAGATTCCCTAGTAAATTGTGTGCTATGAAATTTTGGTAGTTGCTAGTTTATTTTGTTGGCGCCACCGGAGCGGTACCGTTTTTAAAATCTATTTTTATTTAATTTTATAAATATTAAAATAATTACTTCAAAGAAATTGAGTAATTGAAATTATAAAGTAAAAATTGTATTTATTCTATTAAAACTCTGTGTTCTTATTTATGCTTCTTTTTTTTTAATTTGACATAGACATGACTTCTCTTTTTTTTTTTTATGAACATCATTTGTTTTTTAAATACAAACTTAAAACAATTAAAATAACAAAAAAAGAGACAAAACTCTCCTTTCCTTATTCATTCATTTTTTATTTTGGTGAGCAAAGGTTTTTTTTCTTCAGGAAATTAGTTCTCCCTAACAAAACTTATCATAATCCATAAAGTAATTTTCAATCAAGAAATAATTAATAATATTTCGACTTTTCTTATGCAACTAAATTATAAAAATAAATTTAAAAAAATTCAGGTGTTCATAGGCCTAGAAGAACATGCATTCTAATTTGATTATGTATTTTTTTTTAAATAATATAAGAAATGACACGCTGTTTTTTAGTTTATTTTTTCAGTTATTTTTACGGAAAAAATTCAGTCCAAGTTTTAAATCTCTAAAATCTAATTTTGAATTTGTTTTTACTTATTCTAGGAATCATCGAGAATTAATTCAATTTTTGGTTCATATACGTGGATTTGCCCATAGATTCCTTGTTTGTTTTTGCGTTGCAAAAGTGTTTTTGAAAAAATTTAAAATTTTTATATTTTTTTTCTTTGTTTTAAATTAATAATTTTTTAGTATTTTCAAATCATTTTGATGTGCTGATATCAAATATAATTTTTAAAAAATAAAAAAAATTATTTTAATATATTTTTAAATAAAAAACATTTTAAAAAATAATTATAGCGATACCCTAAAATGGCTCGAAAGCTACGTGAATTGACTCGAAAGCTACGTGAATTGATGCTTTAATAATTTGATGCTTCGTCTTTCTGTTAACCAATACGAGAAACAGGTTCCTGGTCCTGGGGAGCTAATTAGTCAACACTTCAATTGCCATAGCTCAAAGCTATGAAATGATGGATGTTTCATAGGTCATCTTCACCCTCTACGGGCAAAACATATCGCTTTCTCATGGTAACTATTACACTAAGCCAAGCAATCCTCTCGATAGAATATTAGGGTTTTGTAAATTATTGGCTGATTAATATATACCAAGGTGGCCCACGAATTATATGTGCCTTTACAAATAATTTTATGTCAAGATCTTGAGTAAAACAACATTGCCAAGACAAGACAAGACAAGACGCTTTTTCTAAAATAGCGGGAGAGTAATTTGTTTTTGAATTCTTAAGATTTTCATGCAACGATCGAAACTCCTTCTAAAATTGATGTTAATTAGGGTTTGTTGGAGCAAGGAAATACATGTAATGAAGAAAAAAATGACTAAAATCTTTGTGTACTATGAAATATGCATAGGAAAAGAATATTAATGATACATGAGATTGTTTGAGCTCAAGAATAAAAGAATATTCATGGAATTACCTCAAACCCCATAAATGCACTATAATTATAAAAACAAAAATAAAAAAAGATAAGTGATGTATTGCAGAATCAAGACACAAAACACTATGGATTGAAATAATATGATTATGCTTTTGCTCTTCTAAAAAAAATCTAACAAAGCTTGCTTCGGGGATAATAATATTTTTTCCAAAGGGTTCATTGTACATTACAAAATTGATTGGAGGCAAATTAGTTTGCATATATTTTTTTAGCATAGTGAGGTGAATTTTTTTACCCTTAAAAGTAAAATATATATATATATATATATATATATATATATATATATATATATATATAGCTTTCACAAAGGGGATTTTTTGTCTTTTTATTTTTTATGAATAGTAAATTTATGAAATTACCCTTAAAAGTAAAAAATATAAATTATCATGCAGGGGAAATTTTGTATTTTTCATTTTGGCTTTTTAGTTATAATCAATTTGACAAATGAAAAATTAGGTCTTTTAATAAATACAAAAAAAGATATTTTAATTAAAAAAAAAGAGGGAGGCGTGTGGGAATCCCATATTTTTCTATTAGCGCGCGTGGTGGCGATGAAATTTTCTCATTGACCCCTCTATCTCTAGCCAGCATGTGTGGTTTCATTACCTCTAGTTTAGCATTAATGGTCATTTCTTTTTCTTCTTCTTCTTTTTTCCTCCTCATGGAAAGAATAAGAGAAATTGATCAAATAGCTAAGCAACACAAATTTTTTCGCTTATTGGCCAAGTAACACAATTTGATACATGTCACAATTATTAATATTGAATTTGTAAGATTTTTTTAATGTATTGGTATTGTTGTACTCGAAGCTTTGATATGTCTTCAAAGTCTATTTTTTCTTTCTTTTTTTTTTTCTCTCTTGCCTCTCCTCATTATAATTACTCAATTGCTTTTAGATGAAGAGTGTGGTTCACTTCGAGAATTGTTCGTAACCCTTTTTAATGTTATTAGATTCATTTCTTCGAGAATTTTTTAATAGTACTGGTGATGTTATAATCAGAACTTCAGTACACTTCCGGGCTCTATTTTTTTCCTCCTCTCTCTCCCTTCAAGTTTAAGCAATTTTATTTTAACAATTTCTCTAGAAGTCATCATTCTCAATTATGACTTCTTATAAAATCACTATTCACAACCTCATATGTATCTAATTATGTTATTTTGCTAATTTTTTTAATATATTATTACACTAATTTTTTTTAAACAAATCTAATTTAAAAAATAAAATAAAAATCAAGCAATAGTTAAGTCATTGAATTTTAATTAGGATCAACTCACAACATAAAACTCTATACGAGAGCATATACCATGAAAAACATGTTTAAATGTCTCTCAAAATTTAAAATTTAAATTTAAATTTATTATTCAACACTATATTATAAATCATACCGGTGGACTTCTAAGATTTTATTAAAAAGCATATCATAAAACTTTTCTTAAAATCTTACATAAACAATTTAAATCTTTGATTATATATATATATATATATATATATATAATGTTTTGTCTAGTGTATACTCGACTATTTTAATATAAAAAAAAAGTTTTCTTTCATTTCCATCCAACTTTTATAATATATAATGTAACTGAAAAGTTATTCCATTAGGGAAGGATTATTGTTTGTTTGTTGGCAGCCATTGGTGGAAATAAACATTTAAGACGCAATGTGAGGGGACGATAAAGCCAACATATATACAGTAACATGATGGATTGGTTTTACTGAACAAAAGTAGAATGGATTAGTAGGATCCACATCAGCATCCAAAAGCCATGGCTGCTAAGTGCCCTAAAATAATATACAAGAATAATTATATGTATAGTGATGTAATCCAAAACATATGAATAATTCTTTTTTTTTTATCTTTTAAATAAGTTAAATTTGTTATGATTAAATTTTACACATTAGGTATTATATTGATGTGATCACTCTAATAGCTTTTTTTTTTTTATATAGAGTTTGGTGTTAATTTATATGCCTTGTAACTTATCTGTTGATTATATATGACATTAACTTTGTTTATGTAAATATATTTAATTTATTAATAAAAAATTATTTATCTTTAATATTTATTAAATATTTGATTCATGGATCTATAGTAAAGATAAAGTTATTGGGACAAAAATGTTCTGCAAATAAAATTACAAAGTTGTTATAATTATGAGATTTCTATTGCATCAATGCATTGTTCCTAAAATATTCATAGTTAATGCTCTATTATGACTAGATATTAATTAGAGTTATTGAGACTGATACATATTATGTTCTTTTCTTCGTGAAATTAATGAAATAGTTGTTCTCATAAGTTAAGATATGAGAGATACCTAGAACTAATATGTAGGTGCTTGTCAGATGACATGTTCACTAAATTGACTTGCATGATAATTTTATATGAAGAGATCACTTGTGTCTATGATAGAGTTTATGTGACGGTTGTGTAAGTGATCCTTAGACTTGAGATCACTAAGTTATCTTATATAAGGAATGTTATGTATTGATCTTGCTACACTTTGTCCTAATAAAGGGTAACAAATGAGTAGATATTGAGTGTAACATGAACTATATGAAGGTATTTAAGTAATTAAGAGAAGATTCATCACTTTTAGTGAATTAGAAAAAAATATTTCATCTATTCTTAAATAGTATTTATTGCAAATCCTTACGCAAGGTGAAATGAGATTTGAAAATAGTTTCAAATCTTATTTAAAGAATTAATGACTATGGTGTTAAGAACAAATATGATTTGATATGATAGACACATTTCATGCTTTAATGTCTAAATCATAACACTGTTGATGAAGATATAATAATTACACTAAGAAACTAATCACTGAAAGGTTAAGTCAAACCACTCATAAAGAAAAGAATATCTGATCTTTAGGTAATCTTTGTATAAACCTTAAGCATCCTTATATTTATCTAACGGGATCCTTGGGACTTCCAAAAATTTTTTAAATTTATTATTTTTGTTGTGTTTATGTGTTTTGTGAAACCTAACATTTGGAGCTCCATTGATAACAATAAGTATGTATATGGTTTAACCTTATGTAAACTCCAAATCTATACATCGATTTTTAATTGAGTTCCAAAATTAATTTAGTTTCAAATCTATCCTTATAGCCTTTGAGCTTTGACATTCTTTGTTTTTGACTAATAGCATAGACTTTTTTTCTTGAATCCTTTATATTTTATTTTTAAATTTTAATTACAAATTATTAAAATAAAATAACTTAGAATATATTTAGGATATTATTACATTAGATACTATTCAATTTTGAATTTATTTTTAAATAAAATTATAATTTTTTAATATTAACAAACACCTTTTTTATATTGTCCTTCGTGATTATTATTATTTTTCAAAAGTTTAATCAAAATATATGATTCAATTTGATATTTCTTTTCAGATAAAATTCTAGCATTTGTTTTTTTTTTTAATAAAAGGAAAGAAGGTTGGCCAGCTACGAAGTATTGGGCTATTGGCTAAACAATACAAAGTTTTATTCATTGAATCTTTATCCTTTGAGGTATTTGTTTCACTGAATAATACCATTTAAGATAAGCAAAAGTAAACTCTCTTACGATGGAAACTAAAGAAAAGGAGTTAATATACTTTAGATCAAGCTTATCTAAAATGTTGGATGATTTGTCTTTTAATATAAGGATTAATGAATCATGATTAAAAAAAAAATTAATACAAAAGGCAGATTGGTTGTCTACATCTTCTCACCATTTAATATTTAGGACCTCAAAATATATTTATAAAAAGGGAAGAAATTTTAATTAGCTGAGAACTTCTAAACCCTCATGTAAATGTAGGATCAAATGTTTAACCCGACAAGTAATAGAAAATAAAAAAAATGAATAATTGATATAAATAATAGAGAATATGTTATGAAGTGAAGAGAATGGTCTCCATGATTAAATATAAAAGTATTGATAGGTTTCTACTTGAATTATAATTTTAGTTTAAAATTCATAATGACAACAAAATTGGTAATTGGTTTTAATGGATAAAAATATAAGAAAAATGAAAAACTAATCCCAAATAATTAGTGAGATAATAAAGAATAAAGAATAGGAAATTATAGTACAACAACAAGGCAAGAGTGAAGGTGTAAGCACCAGTGGAAAATCAGCAACGTTATTATTAAACGATAATAAGCTGATAAAGAAATAAAGTGAGAAAACATATAAAATAAGTATATGTGAAGTAAGAAAATGATCTCAAGGGTTTAGAGGAATAATTGATATGATTTACGTATGGATTGAATAAGAAAATCCTGATTTTTGATAAAAACAAATCACAAACTAATCAATTTTACACTATCGAGCATAACTTTCAATTCGACTGTCAGATATAACTGAAAGTTTTGCATAGAGTATCTTGACATGCTGATCTACCTTAGGTTATAGTTTTAGTTAAATCACAATTTAGAAAGGCTTTGAAACTTAGGTCGACAGATGGGTAGTTTGTTAGAAAAATACATAAAGACATAAATAAGTGATATAATTATAAACTAGAATAAAATTAGCCTATAAAAGGCTGTTTCTAGCCGGTCATAATTTTAAATGAGAAAAGATGAAAGTTTTTTTTTCTACCTTAATTTTGATAGAAATTCATAAACATTGCTGAGATTAAATGATATTATAGTGAAATTGTGGATGAAACACCATTTATACAAGGTTTTGAGTGAAATCAAGGAGGAATCTAAGAAGAAAAAAAAGAGTTATAAAGCTCGAAAGGAAGAAACTAGAAAGTTAAAGAGAAAAAGAAGGAAGTGAAAAAACTTTGTTTTTTTTATCCTTTCCCTTGATTCTTTGTTATTAGAAGGTAATAGACCTTGTTCTATGGTTGATTTAAGTTTTTATTGAGTTTTGAAGTATATTGTATTGTGATTCCATTATGGAAAGTTAGGGTTTGAAAGATGAGTTATTTTAAATGATAATTTTGATTTAATTAAGTGTTAAAAAAACAATGGGTATTGTGGAATTAATCTAAAATTTAAAGAAAAATACATGTTTCTCTTTAAAGGAAATTTTGGCCAATGGTTGAATAAAAGGGATTAGGATTGTTTAGTCTAAATTGATATGGAAATTGTGATTGATTATGTTATATGATATGTTTAATGATTGGGTATAAAGCTAATTGAATGAAAATTTGAAGAAAAACCTATGTTTCACTAGGTGTGAAGTTTCAACCTAGACTAATAAAATGAAAATAAACTTTGTTGATTTAATTTTTGTGATAATTGGATTCATTTGTGTTAGGTAAAGTATAAAAATGAATTGGTAAAGTGAAGTTAATAAGAATTTTATTATGGGCGTGTTGTGGTGAAAAAAATACCCCCAATTAAAATTGATGAATATTTAGAATAACTTTTAGAATTTTTTGGTCACCTCCTGATATTTAAATACTAGTCTCACTTGGAGGTTCAATATTTATACTATAATATTAACCATTAATCTTCATGAATTAAAATTTTATTGATTATTGGAATTTGGTCAAATTCTGATGGATTCAATAAACCGATTATTAAATCCAAAATGCATGCAAAAAATAAAATAAAACATACCATGTATTTTATTTTTTAAGAAAAATATATAATTTTTTGTATTTTTGAGAGGCTTGACCGTATGTAACACGCAAAAAAAATTGTATTTTGTAGACTTCTTGAAATAAAAACTACAAAAAAAATCTAAAGGGATTTTGCAATACACATCCTTAAACAAAATATTCAATTAAAATCAATCCAAATAAAGACTGATTCGATTTTTTTTACCCAACTGGGTTAACCCAGAAATAGTTGACTTGATTAGGTTGACCTAATTGGGTTGACTTAGAAACAAACCAAAAAAGCATAACCAAAACCAAAACAAATCAAACTTCACAAAACTTAAAAATATTTCAGTCAAAATGGATCAAACACATGAAAGACAAAAAGAAATGAAGAACATTCATCGGCACCTCTATAAACACAAGTTTGAATCCAGACTAGATCTCAAACAATGAGGGGCATGATTTTGTTCATAATCATGCATAGAGCAAGAATCAGGGATTTGTTTGCTTTAATTATCATCAAATTAACACGATTTTACCAAAATAAATTTCGGTTCAAAACCAAAACTCTAAGATTAAAACCCACTAAAACATGTTATTGATGCATAAAACTTCTAGATTATTTACTAACAATGACAGACGAACTTGTGTAAATTGGAATTTAATTAAAATGAGCTCTAAAAGAAGTACATAAGGAAAGATTCATCGGATGAATCTATAGAAACCAAAACCTAGTAAACCCTGAAAACCAAAACAAACCCAGAATGACCATTTTGAGCCTTTAAAGCATGCTTTTCTTATTCCCAAAGACCACATTATCAATGATGTGGGACCAAAAAATAAACAAAACTAAAAAAAAATGAATTTATTTTCAATACTAAAAACTGCCAACTCAAACAAAAGGCATGCTTGAACAATCTGAGCTTCAAAATTCATCCTTTTCATTCCAAAAGACTAAACCATGAATCCAAAACATGGAACCATCCCTTCATTAATAGAAAATACCCACTTTTAAGACAAAAACACTCTTTGCTGCCACTTTTGACACTCATCAAATTAAAACAACATGCAATGTAATGTGTAATGGTAATCATTAACATGTCAAAACATTCAAAACTTTGCATTGAACACTAGAAATCAATCTCGTAGGCCTTAAGTACTCCACTTTTAAGGTTTGAATATATATACCTTCTAAGCTTAAAAATATTCAAATTTGAATCGACTTTTGATATTGCCTTCCTTTTCCTTTATCTTTAGACTTAACAAAACAAAGTTGAAGCTTCAAAGTTCTCCTAGATTGAATTTCTTGCACTTTAGCCAAAATTTCTTTCTTCTTCTCTATTTTTCTTACTTTTTGCCCCCTTTTATTTTGCCTCTCTGCTCTTGGTTACCTTTTATTTTATAGGCAGATTCAGAGCTTCTAAATAGGTTTGTTAGGGTTTTAATAAACTAAAACTAAGCTAGTTTTGCCATAGAATCAATGGTTTTGTGTTTAGGTGGTTTTGTAAGAAACTTAGAGCTAATGTGAGGTGTTTTTAGCTTTTAGATCTAGAGACAAGGGTTTTAAATCCTTGATTAGAACTCTCTGGGGGGTTTTAAAGTGGGAACACACAAAAAAGTTAGGTGGTTTTATGCAAATAGGTGTTTCGATCAAGGCTGATTGGGTTGGTAACTTTTATGACTTTGCTATAGCAACTCTAACCTCAACATTGTCTGAGACCACCTGACTTGGTTGAGGGGGTGAATACCTTTCGATCGAATCTATTCTTGTTTAATTTGGAGGTCTGTAGCCACATTCAATCGTTTAAAAGTGGCAACTCAAACAGCATGACAACTGAAACTGTAATGATAGCTGACTAGGGATAAGAAGTTATAGAGATCAATAAAGAATATAAGATATAAACATTTGATTTTAAAGACATGGAGTTCTAGAGGGGGTGTTTCTCAGTTGAATGGTGGTGGTTGTAGTCTCTGAAGTGATCGAAAACGTCACATTCATTCGCTTGAAAGTGCCCACTCGATCAGCCAAAAGCTCAAGAAAAAGATGCATAATATCCTGAATGATGTTGTTTTGGCTAAACTTTATAGATTAGGGTTTTTTTATTTGAGATTTTATAATTTTTAATTTCTAATTTGATCCCTATTCTTTCAATTTTGTTTAATTTTACCCTTAATTTCTCCCTAAACTCCTAATTTCATGCAATTGCATCCTTGCTAGATTCAATTGCCAGCCTTAAATTTGAGCGTCTTTTACAAGTTTGTCCTTCATCTCTATTTTTTCAAGTGAACCCTAGATGACCATTAAATTTTCAATTTTCTTCGATTTGATCCCTAATTTCACCGATTTCAGTCCCCGAAGTTGAGCCCGTTTTGCAAGTTGGTTCTTGTTTCATAAATTATTCAATTAAGTTCCTAATTTCTTACTAGACTTTGAATTTTATGCAATTAAGCCTTTGATTTGACCAATTAAACTTTTCAAAGTCCAATTTGAGTCCCCAAACTTCGATTTTTTTCAATTAACATCCAAATTGACTCTAAAAGATGATTTCCCTTGCGATTAAGTCCTTAATAAATTTAATTAAACTTGTCAAAATTTCAATTGAGTCCTTAAACACCCAAATAAAGTATTTTTACTAATAGGCCTCTTTGTTAATCAAAATTTAGGTTGTTAATTTTGCCAAATCTCGAACATTGTGGTTTGTCAACTTTTACTTGGTATTTTGGTCTTTCACCAACAAACTTGGGCAGTCTTTTTTAGGCTTTCTTCATATGTATTCCATTGTAGATATTTTTTTATTTTTTTCTCTAATTTTTGGATTTTTTAAAAAAAGGTAGCAACATATGGTTTGATCAAAATTAAGAATATAAGAAAACAAAATTATTGTCTTGATTTGATATGATATTTATGTTAAATAGGGAGTTTCATATGTGTTTGCATGGTTAAACTACTAATACGTTTGAATGGAAACTCATGGAAACCATTTTTGAAGTTTTGGTCACATTGAAAAGAAAAGGGGTGGACTTATTGAATCATATTTTTTTAGTGTGAAAATATGTGTTGATATGTGTTTGGATGTAATTGAAATAACTTATCAAAGTGAGAAACAAAAGACAACATATGGTTAACTAAAGAAGGACTTTTGGCTGAAATTCCCTACATATATGGAAGGATCCAATTTTTTTATTAAATCCTTTTGGAATTGTTGTTAATTGAGGATTTAAATATATGAACCTTTAAGAATAAATATGGCCATAAAAGTTTGAATGTATAGGAAAATTTAATATTTTCTTGTTAATGCCTTGAAATATGAATTTATTTGGAAAATTAAAATTAAGTATAAGATGGTTGACATGGTTATAATGATGGTATCCTTATTGGTACAGAGGTAAATACTAGATCAAGACAGCATCATAGAGCAACAATACAAGTATAGGCTCATAGTAGGTGCCTTGTACCTTCTCTGCTTTTAGGATATCTCAAGTAGATATAAGTAAAAATCTTTAAATGCATATACTTATACATGTATATTTCAAGAATGATTTAATACACTAGTTATTTGAAAATAGCTAGTGAGTTCTGTTAAACTAATGATTGTGATATTTAATAACCTAGTTGTTTGGAAGGAGCTAGTGGCGTTAATGAGACTGATGACAATGATATTTAATAGACTAGCTGTCCGAAATGAGTTAATGGTGTTAGTGAGACTAATGACCAGGATAATTAGATTGACTAGTTTACTTGAGGGGAACAAGGAGCGTTAATGTGACTGACTGCTGGGATGATTGATTGACTAGATGCTCTAAAAGGAGTTAATGGTGAGATTGACTTTCTTGGATTATAGTTTAACTAGTTGCTATAATTGAAGCTAGAAGTGCCATTGAATTGACTTGTCGATTTCTTTATGAAAAAGTTTGGATAATCAAAGTGTTAATTGATAAGGGAGGGCATATGTTTTCGAGATATCAAGAATTTATACAAGGTTTGATTAGTTGCTTGTGAGTTTGTTGGTAGATGATACTAGTGTGATTGATATTAGAATTACAATATTGCTCAAAAGAATAAAAGTTAAAGAATAGGTTGACGAGGGAAAACAATGGCGAAAAGAACTTGAATGTTTTAAGAAAATACATATCTAGTTTTGAAAAAAGCCAAAAAAAGGAATTAGAGTTGTGTAAGAATGGAATATCAAGGGATTAGTACAATAAATGAATAGAGAAATCCAGAGAAAAAGGGTATCCAAAAGAAGTTGGATAGTAGAAACAAGGACCAAATTAGTAAATACAACCTCGAAGTACTAGAGGTTAATTAAATAAAGGAATTGTAAATATGCATGACATGAGTTAAGAAATGGGTTTGACAGCTCATTAGAGGTTGGACAAATGACAATTGATAATCTAATTGTATTAGAATATTAATTGATTTAGCAACAAAGTTAAGTGTGATTTAAGGTTATTCCTACAGTATGTTTAAGTGCAAAAGAAATGTCATTTGATTAAGCATCAAATGAATTTCAAGTTTATCTATAAGGCAATATTAAGGCATGATTCAAAAGCTATTTCTATAGTGTAATGTATAAGGTTTAAAGATGGCTTTGGAACCATATTGAGGTTGTGTCTAAAGGGTTGTTTGACTGCTTAATGAAAGAAATGAGGATCATTTTAAGGGCTTTTGGGCAATAAAATTGCATTAATTTACGAAATTGTTGAGTTAGTTTTAGGGTACTATTTTGACAAATGAGATATGGATCTAACATTAAAAAAGGGATGTAAATCATGTGATAGATATTTCATGGTTAGTGGGTATAGCCAACTACTTGAGACTCTGATTAAAATTTCTAGTAACTGTAAGATCACACACACGATGGTACTTGTTCTTTGAGGAATTATATGATGTATGTCTGAAGGACAGACTTACTGTAATCTTAACATGATGATGAAAGATAATGTCACAAAAGAATAAAATATGTAATGAACCTTTAAGAGGGGATCCAGAAAGCATGCCTTCGAATGACCATGAGTATGAGGCGTGATTTTAGAGAAGTTACACTTTTTAATTGTCTTGAATAGAAAAACATACAATATGCATGTTGAATTGATATTTATGTACAATTTCTTAATGATAGTATTAAGATAAGGAAATAAAGGATTATGTTGCTACCCAATTTTTTACCCATCTTTTTGATAAAATTTTTGAAATGTTAAAAAATAGCAAAAAAAAAAAAACATTGAAAATCCAAAAAATAAGTTTTTTAATATATTTGCATCGTTTTTAGCATTTTTAGCATCGTCTTAAAAGAATTTAAATTTTCAAAGGTTTTTGGAACGCGTTTGACTTTTCACATGTCTTTTTTAAAATCATTGATTTTTCTCATTGATTCGACGTTGATATTGCTCGTTTTCAAAAAATACAAAAAAAATTAAGAAAAATTAAATTTACAAAAAAAGAAAGTTGAGGGACCAATTTTGAGGCCCAAGCAACATTTTGCCTATAAATATTGGTCTTCAACACACACATAAGTGGAAAGGGCAATTTTGCAAAAAGGGCGAAACCACAAAAAACCCTAAAAACTTAACTCTTTCTCCCCACTCACCCAAGCTGCCGCACAAAGCCACCCCCTGCAAAAAAAAAACCCTTCTCCTTCTACTGAGCCGCTGCCCCCTGGACTCCTTTCTCCCCTTCACAGCTCCTCTCCCAACTACTCTCCTCACTCCCTTCTCCCCCTCACGGCTCCTCCCCCCGGCTTGAATATTTCTCATCTCACTGCCGAACACAGGACATCGCCTCAACACAGCCAAGACAACCGCTTCACCACCATCTCCCACGCCGGGCAAGCCCCTCCACCAGCCGCTCGCTTCAGACCGACCGTCATCGTCCCCCATAGCAGCTCGGGATCTGTCCTTTCCTCCTATTCAATCGCAGTAATCGTCTCGCAGCTTCTCCATCCGAAGCTTCCCCCTCAGCAGCCTCTTCTTTGGCGGTTCCCTCAATAGCAATGACCAAAACAACAACTCCGCCAACCACTTAAAGCGAAGAAGAAGACGACAAAACCCAGAAAAAAGCCGATCTGCAGTGAAGCAGATCTAAAAGAGAAGAAAGAGGCAGACCCGTAAACAGTGAAAGAAGATTAAAACAGCTTGTTGTTGCGTTTTGTTCTTTTTGCAGGTGACAGTGGCTGTCAACGCCGGTGTAAGAAGGGAAAGGGAGAAGAAGCTGAGCAGACCCACTCGTTTTCCGGCTTTTCTAGTGGCGGCATGTGAACCCACGCAACGCCAGTGGCGAGGGCGCGTGGGACAGACACGCCGCCACTGTTCATGTGGTTCTAGAAGGACTTCCCTGCAATTCTTGGAGTTTTAGGGGCTGTTTTGTAATTTTTAAATTGTTTAATGTAATTTTTGTTTAGTTTTGAATTTTTATAATTTGTAATGTGGATGTAAAAAAGAAAAGAAAAGGAAAAAGAGAGAAAAGGAAAAAGATATAGTGAAAGTAAATGTGTGGTTTGTATTTTTTATGAATTTATTTATGGATTTTTTTTTAATGATAAAATTGCAAAGGTAAAAAAAAATTTAATATTTTGATTTGCTCACGGTCAAGAATTATTAACTTATACGTAAGTTGTATTTCTGATATCTGATGAAAAGATAAAATTTTTAAAACTTCTTTAACACGTCAAGATCATGAAGTAGCTTATTTCAGGTAGGGTGCGTTAGGGGTGCTAATACCTTCCTTAACCACAACCAGTCCCTTACCTGCGAATCTTTGACAAGACCAGTACATCCGGATTTTCTAGTAGCCCTCAACTAAATACCAGGTGGCGACTCCCAACCAATCAAGCAAATGCATACCGAAAAATCGCCAAGCAGATGCCGCGCAGGTGACATGCGACAAAGTACATAACTTGTACTAAAGATAAAAGGAGTAATGACTTGGTATAGACTATGGAGGAGGGGGTGTTTGCTACTATATGGTTAAAGTGATTAAAACAAATCTATAAAGTATTGTTTTGTATCTTACATAAAGTATGGTAAGGAAAATTACCCAACATTTGTTGTTAAGGGGTAATTAGAGTGGAACTTGATGTATGAAAAAAATAATTATATAATTGTATATAAGTGTTGAACTTAGAATGATGAAGTAAATAAATATGTGTATTTGATATCAAGTGATTTATGACATTGCATACTTATATTTTGTGTGTGTGTGTATTTGATTTCAGGTGTTTCTCAAATTTGAGTAGAGTAGTAGATTTTTTATAGTTCTTTTTAGATAAGAAACGATACTGTAATTAGAGACTTATTAGATTTCTTTTGTTACATAATAAGATGTCGACCCTTTTATAATGTTAACGAAATAAGTATTAAAGTTGCAAGTGACTTAGTTTTTGCTTTTATTTATTATGTTGTATTTTAGCATTCAACTAATGTATATTAAATTAACTATGAATACAAATAAATTACAATGGTTTTTATATACATAATTATTAATGTTGTTTATTGCAAAGTTAACGATGTGCATGATGTATGAATTATAATGGATACTTTGATGGGGTAGAGAATGTATACTTTTGACTTGTGTGGAGAATGGAAAAGCTCCGAGATGATTGGACAATATGAGTTTTTGATGTTGATATGTATATAGGTGTTGGTAACTTGAGAATATCCATATTTTAAGAAAGACTCTGCCAAACTCTCGACATAATCATTATTCATATATTAAGTATGAAAACTATGAAACTAGTAAGTTTGATGGATTGTGAAACTAATCTGGAATGTATATGCATAAAAGAAAATTACATTGTTTTCCTAAGTTTAAGGCTTGAAGCTTCTTTTTGACATTATAACTTTTAGGTTGTTATAGAAATCCTCCTATCTTCCCAATTGATTAGGGCATCATAATGAGACAAAGTGAGAAAGGTATATTAAGAAAGATATATTTATCTACAAAGTTGTTATTCCGATCAATTATATTTTCCTTTGAATCCAAATTTGGATAGAAGAAGGACTTGAACCAACCTTTACTTATTTTTGTATTTTCTCTCTAAGAATTTAAGAAATTTGTAAAATAAAAGAAAATTTTCAAAGATTAATTATTATTGTTATTGTTATTATTTTAAGAATGAAAATAAGTTTCCTTCTAAATGAACTAAAGGAAGTAAACCTTTGGAAATGTGTAGTTTACGTCTTTATCATAAATTTATGAAGGAGTGATACTTTCTAGATACAAATATGTTGCCTCCAATAGAATCAATAGTCAACTAGAAAAATTAAACATTAAAATATTTTGTGCTTGTCCAAATTTAGAACAAGATAAAAAAGACTTGAAATTGATGTTTGAACTTGAATATTATAGAATGTTATCCATGCATTTGCTACAATAAAAATAGTTTTGTCACCTCAAAAGGGTAAACTTTTATACAAAAAACTAAATATATGAGACCGGTACATAACCCAAAATATAGAAAATTTAAAACATTATGAAGCACAATTTCTAACACACAACCTAACATTAAAATGATAAAAGAAGGAAAAAAGATTAGATTGTTGAAGAGCAGAACAGAAAAAAAAAATCTAAAAAAAAACTATTCCAATAAATAGTATTTTGTGAGTATGACTTTAGTCATTATCCTTTGGTATTTTGTTAATGATCTCTTTAAAACTTGAGTAGTCAAGTTGATTAGTACTTAAAAGTGCATTTTTATCAAGGTTCTATATCATTATTTTGCACTTAAAGTATCAATAACTCCTTAACTAAAGCATGTTTTATACTAACATATCTAATAATATAAGATACCTTTAATTTATGGTAAATGTTCATCTTAAATGCAGGCCTATCACATAAATGAAAGAATTGATTGATGAGTTGAAGTACTGAAATTGAAAGGACAAAGAGATGGCCAAACTTAGAAAAGAGATGTTGGTGCAGTCCAAACTGGAACATTGTTCGGTAATCGGGTCATATCTAGAGTTGTAGATCTCGGATTTAGGTCTATTTTATATGGATGGAAAGATAAGACATAGGCCTATAACTTTCATGTGGAGCCCAAGATTTACAAAGGCTGTTTTCAAGTCCAAATTGCAGCAACACCGAAGAAGTCTGAATCTGTCCTGCAGCCCAGACACTGTTCAGTGTTCAGCCCATATCTCGAGTTATAGAAGTCCAAATGATCTCAAATTTTTACCCTGGAAAGATGAGACAATTCTCTAGAACTTTCATGATTGAAGTCTGTTCAAATTATGACGTCATTAATGACGTTTTTAGCAGACAAGAAGATAAGAATTGTCACCAAGTCAAGATGTGGCCACCCACTCATCAATTAGTCAACAAATCAATAGTTCTGAATTTTGGCCTATAAAAGGAGGCATTTGCCATGTATTTAGGTATCTTGGTGTTCAGATCAAGATCATGCCCTTGCTCTTTCTTTATGTTTTGTAATGCTTAAGTTTTGCTTATATTAATTTCTTGCTTATGCTTTTCATTTCCTTCCCTTGTTTATTTATGTTTCTTTCTTTCATTATGTGTTGCTAAGTTAATTATGTCAAGGTGAAAAGGGTACATTAATGGTGTAAGAATAAGTATAATATAAACTTAACATGGTCCTTAATGTTGGATACTAACATACTTTATATTTGTTATCTTGTTCACTTTTAATACTTTGCTTGTGAAATGGTTAATCTAGATTTATGTTGTATAACACTTGGTACAACAAATACTTGACACTTTCATAGCCCATACTGTATGGTATAAC
>Ga0325404_1003272_pt1 | contig 17324 bp, 9 predicted proteins | sample PopdelMetagenome_18_FD_205664 | JGI IMG/M metagenome (GOLD analysis project Ga0325404, IMG submission 205664) | Populus deltoides microbial communities from Bellville, Georgia, United States - Xylem-Control-R1 | ecosystem: Host-associated > Plants > Phyllosphere > Stem > Wood/Secondary xylem... | reverse complement strand
CATCCCGCAGCTGCCAAGCAAAAATACAGCTTCTGCGTTTTCATCACTGTTTTACCATCCTAACTTCATTCAACATACTCTGTTGAGAAAATTAAGCATTGAAACTTAAGAACTGGGAAAATGAAGCAGTTATATACATAAGCTTGGGATTATACCTTGGCGGCTAGTGCTTTAAAACCTTCAATATCCAAACTTTTTGTAATTTCTAGTTTATATGTTATGCCATGTCAAGGTTTTTATGTCTCCGGGATATTTTACAGACAAAAATTTAAGGTTATGGTGGTCGCCATAGCCATGCCTGTAATATAGTACTCGAAATCATTTACATTAGACATGTAGATCAAAGTTTATAGATATATTAGACTAGTGTGTAAATATGATTAATTTATTATAATAAGATTGTAGTTAAAAAATAATTAACATGGATAAATAGTTTATCATCAGATAGGCATGCTAAACAAAAATATTTTCTCTAATTTAGACTAGTGTGTAAATAACCAAGGGTTTTTTGAGATTAATTTCTCATTCATCTATAATTTGTTTATTTAAAATAAATTTCCAACAATCTCCTACATGAATAGAAATTGTCTCACCAATTTAAAAATGACTCAAAGATTTATTGAGAGATACTGATTTTATAGATTATTACATTAAGATAGGTAGCTTTTAGCTTTGAACCTTTACTAGTGAAATATTATCGGATTTACTCGGCTAAATAATGAACGTGATGTCTTGAACTATTTAGCTTTTTATGTAAACCAAGACAATAACATTCACATATTTCTCTACCCAAAGATTTCATTTGGTTTTCATTATTGTGTTCATTTTAGCCATGAACAACTCTTGGATTCATGAGTGATTTAGAGAATCCAGCTTTTATTGAAAAATTTTTAATTCAACCATGAACAACTCAAAGAAATAACCACGTTTCTCATTCATATAGGTGATCTTTCATTAATATTATTTTTTTATACTCCACTTAATGTACCAAGATGTGGAAATCATTATGAGCTCAGCTCTCCTTTTATCACGTTGTAGCTAGAACTTATTTCATCATAGGAATAAATAAGAAATAATAATTTCCTACTAATACCGAGAATGTTATACGACTTAGTTTTCTATTGGAAACTATAACTTGAGATCTCCAATCAACTAAGTATGGTTACCATCATTACACTCTTTCATCTTTTAAAGGCTTTAAACCCATTCACCTCGATGAATTATATACAAACTCTTTCGACAAACCTTTGGTTAACGGATCCATAATATATTTTTTTAAATATACAGAGTCAATGGAAACAATTCTATTTGAGAGCAAATGTTTAATGATATTATGTTTGTGATGTATATGTCTAGACTTATCATTATACATACAACTTTGTGACCCTTTGATTGCTGACCGACTATCGCAATAGATACAAATAGTTGATACTAGTTTTGGCCAACATGAAATATCTTCAAAGAAATTCCAAATCCATTTGGCTTCCTTTATAGGTTTATCAAGAGTAATGAATTCTAATTTTATTATGGATCTAGTGATACACATTTGTTTGGAGGATTTTCATGACACAACTTATCCACTAAAAGTAGAGACATATCCACTTGTGGATTTCAAATCCTTAATGTCAGATATTTAATTAGCATCATTATATCATTTTAATACCACTGGGTAACTAGTATGATATAGCCCATAGTCAACGGTGTACCTCATATATTTGATTATCCTTCGTATTGCTTTCCAATTATCCATACTTGGATTACTTTAAAATCCATTTAGTTTGCTAACCGAGTAAAAAATATTAGGTTTTATGCAATTCATAGCACACATCAAGCTTCTAATTATATGAGAATATTTTAATTGGTCTATTTCCTCGCTTTTATTTTTGGATAGGTAAACACTTATATTCATTGATGTTTTCACAATGTTATTGTCACCTTTAGAAAATTTGTCTAGAACTTTCTTAATATAATAAGATTGAGACAATACTAATCTAACAGATATCCTAGATATATTTATTCCTAGTATGACATCTGCAATACCCAAGTATTTTATGTTAAACTCGTTTAGTTAACATCTTTTTAGTAGACTTGATCATGTGATCATTATTGACTAAAATAAGCATGTATTCCATATATAAACATACAATGACATAATTTTTATCTGTGTTTTTTATATAAATACATTTATCAACTTTGTTGATTTGAACTTTATTTGACAATGTAACCTTTTTATTTTTTTCATGTCATTTCTAGGTGCTTTTTCAAACCATATAATGATTTGACAAGCTTACATACTTTATTTTCTTGTTCATTGACAATAAAACCCCTAGGTTGTTCCATGTTAAAAAATTAGGACCAAATGTTTTGGTCATTTTACTCTTTCAAAGCTCAACTTCATCATCTTTTAAGTGATGATGATTACTTAAGCTAACATCAATCATTCCTTTAAGTGAATAATTTTTTCGTGCTTTTTTTCCATGGAAACTAGGAATAATGAAATTATATTCATTATTTAACAACTTTAATATTTTTCCTACAAGAACCTAACTAGTTCAAGGTGGGCATATAAATCAATATTTTATGTTGTTACCATTTAAAGTTAAATCCATTGATTTTTTCAGGTTTCTCATTATACACCACAAAATGTGATGGTGGAATCCTCACTATCGAGGTACTACTTGCTGAAACAATATTGATTGGAAAAACTAATTTCTGAGTTAAAAACATCAATACATTATAAAAACAATAGCCAATAATATCTATAAATACATATTTTGGCTTTATATCAAGCAAGTAAAATAATATAAAACTTGAAATAAAGCAACTTGATAAACAAAAATATTTGAATTATCCAAGATAAAAAAAAATAAACACTTTTTTTTTATTTTAGTTCAAATTAAACATGTATTATGTCAAAACATTATGTTTAAACAAGAAAGAAAAAAAATACATGATTATACCAAAAAGTTTGCAAGTAATATGTATAAACTAAACAAGATATAAACATGGTTTATAAAAGCTTAGTTCAAACCTTGAGGGGGTGTAGCTTACTGGTCAGATCCTGAGTTTGCTCCCCAGAGATCATCAGTTCGAGTCTCATAAGTCTCAGGGCCACTGGAGGCTTACATGATCGTTAACTTCAGGACCCATGTGATTAGTCGAGGTGCAAGCAAGTTGACCTGGACACTCACATTAATCTAAAAAAAAGCTTAGTTCATAAAATATATGTCATACAACAACTGAAAGAGATTCAAATAAATTGTATGAATTGTAATCTTAGAAAATAAATTATAACTTTAAAACAAAAATATATAACAACATTCTAAAATTAAATAAAAAAAACAAAGCTACAAGCAAGCCAAAAAATTATAAATTAAAACATATAGTATTGAAGAAAAATATATATGTAAGAATATAACAAATTAAATGAAAGTTAAATTCTTGTTTGAAACTCTTTCAAGTCTGTTTGGTATTGTGGTAGCTTTTGTGGTTGCGGTTTGAAAAAAATTATTTTATAAAAAGTACTTTTAATAAAGGTTGATTTGGTATATATGTATGTTTGGTTAAAACTGTGGTTGAAATTAATGTTGAACAAAAAGTAGTTTAGTGTGTTTGGTTAAAAAATTGCTTTTCAAATTGAGGTTATAAAATATAATATATATATATATATATATATATATATATATATATATTAATACTGATGGTTTTTAATTTAAATATTGTAGATTTAACTATTGCTATTACATCATGAAATAAATAATACTTTATATAAAATAATTTTTATTGTTCAATTAAACTATCTACAATTTCATCACGTATGAAATACATCTGACAATGCTATAATTTTCTTGGTTTCTTAAGCACGCTACAACTTTAGGTTAAATATAATTATGAACAAAATTGGGATTGTGATCAAATTTTGCAAATGTTACGTCATCAAGCGATTTCCGTCTAATTTACGTAGTGTCATTGAATAATGTTAAACACTAGTTTTTCGAATAAAACACAATTAAAAAATAAAAAATATTTTTTTTATTTTACTGGATCGAACCCGATTCAATGTATTTTGCACTTTGGACTGGAGCCGGTCCGGCCAAAACAATGGAGCATGCCTCCACTGTTCAGTGAACAGTGTAGCATGGTTGAACTTCTCATTCGCGCAAGAAGTAGCACCTTGCTGCTTTCCTTCTCCCTGCGTTTCGCACACAATTTACCATGGGACTCATGAACAGTAAACTGCTTTTTTTCCTTAACCAAACATGTTGCATCTTCGTTTTAAGTAAAATGCAAACGCAACCGCCTAAACAAACACTGCCTTTATCTCTATTTTTATAGTGAATTTTGAAAGTTAAAAGGTTAAAGTATTAATAAGAATTAATTTTCACAATTATCAACTATTGTTTAACCACCATAAATCAATAATTAAATCTAAAAAAACTAAGATTTTTTTGGGTGGGAAAACCAAGAATTTTTTGAAATTAATTTCTCATTCATCTATAATTTATTTATTTTAAACAAATTTTCAACAAAATACAACCATACAACAACTAATATTTGTTGGGTACCTAATCTATAATAATTTCATGTATTAGAGCATCTCCAATGGAAAATGCTATATTAAGGCCATGTTTGTTTTTCGAAAAGTGGTTTCCGGGAAACTACTTTCCAAACTTTCCTATATTTGTTTGCCATTAGAAAAGTTGGTCAACGGAAAACACTTTCTAGTCAAAGAAAAATTTAACTTGGTTTCCAGGAAAGTGTTTTCCTGGAAAATTTGGGCGGAAAACACTTTCTGGAAGTTGTGAAAAATTTAGAAATATCATATTATTTGCTGATTATATCAAATTTGATCCTCAAACTTTTAATTGCTATATATGTATATATTTTGTTTTGAATATTTATTTTTCAATTTCATCTCTTAAAATTTAATTTTTATATTAACTTTGATCCTCATTTTTATAATTGTTATTTGCTTTTCCCTTATCATTTTCTTATTGAAAATTTTTATCTATCAAATTTGGTCCTCATTCTTTTAATTGCTACTTATTTTATTTGAAATAATTTATGAAATGTTAATTATTATTATTATTTTAATTTCTTCATCTTTCATTCTTATTTTATTTTTTAGATTTGATTTCTATTATTTTGATTATTATTTATTTTATTTGAGATAATTTATGAAATTATATTTTTTTTCAATTTCATCCTCATTCAAATTTTTAATTTGTAAGATTTGTTCATCATTATTTTAATAAACTTGAGAAAATAAAACATTAATAAGTTATTTTTCAGCTCATTTTCTATGACATAACCAAATCCTGAAAATTTCTTTTCAACTTATTTTTCATTACACTACCAAACATCGGAAAATAATTCACTTTCATGAAATTCACTTTCCAAAAGGAAACTGCTTTCCAGCAAACAAATGGGGCCTAAAAAGCCGAATTGAGAAAATAGCTTTTTAAATAGTGTAAATATAGTTTTTTTGATTATGTGCATTCCAATGGTAAAAAGCTATTTAAAAAAGCCAATTATATTTTAATATATTTCATGTTAAATTAATTTTAATATAATTATATAAATAATTTAGATATTTTATATATAATATAATTATGATGTTATTAATTATATAATTAATATGAGTAATTTATAAAAGTAATATAAAAGTAATGAAGTAATATGAAAGTTAAAAGATATAATTTAAAATTTATTTATATTAATATTAATATTTTTAATTTTAAGTTTTATATGTTATTGTTAAAAAATTAATTTTTTAAAAGTAAATTCAAATTCAAACTTTGAAAAAAACCACCAACATTTTAAATTTTGATTTTCAATTTTTTTTTAAAAAAATCAAGCTTTGAAAAAATGACCGCTAACATTTTAAATTTTAAAATTTCAAATTTTAAAAAAATAACCTCTAACATTTTAAATTTTAAAATTTCAAATTTTGAAAAAATTACTTCCAACATTCTAAGATTTTACAATTTGAAAAAATAATCCATCTATAAATATTCTCATATACCTTAACATTTTTTCTCGTCATTTTCTTCTCTCCAATCTTTGTTATATTTCATTAAAATTCACCATGAATCATTCTAATTTTAATTTTTATGATGCTTTTGATTTTGATGATGATACTCCTGTGTTCGCTTTTCAAGTTGCTACCGCTGTGGTTGCTGAACAAGAATCGAATAATCAAGGGCGGAGAACAAGGTATCGTGGCTCTATTCTTGGTCACAATATTGTCAATCGTAATAAAAAAGAAGGTGAGTTAAGGTTATGTAATGATTATTTTGCTGAAAATTCTAAATTCACTGAAAGTCAATTTCGAAGAAGATTTAGGATGAGTCGTCGTCTTTTTCTTCAGATCAAAAATGCAGTGGAAGCTCATAATCCATATTTCAAACAAAGAACAAATGCTCTTGGTGTTCTTGGTTTATCTTGCCTTCAAAAGGTAACTGCAACTCACAGAATACTTGCATATGGTATTCCTGCAGATCTTACTGATGAATATCTTCGAATTAGAGAAACCATTGCGATAGAAAGTCTTAGAGCTTTTGTCAAAGCAATCGTAGAAGTTTTTGGTGATTGGTATCTAAGGGCACCAAACGAGGCCGATATTTGTCGATTATTATCAATTGGAGAGCAGCGTGGATTTCCAAGGATGTTAGGGAGCATTGACTGTATGCATTGGAAATGAAAGAAATGCTCAATTACATGGCATGGGATGTATACTTGTCATTGTCGTGAACCAACTATAATTCTAGAGGCGGTGGCTTCACAAGATCTTTGGATATGACATGCCTTTTTTGGAATGCTTGGATCATTAAGTGATATTAATGTTCTTGATCGGTCACTTATCTTCGCTGCACTTGCTGAAGGTCGTACTGCTCCTGTCAATTATACAATTAATGGGCATGAATATACAATGAGATACTATTTAGCAGATGATATTTATACTAATTGGTCAACCTTTGTTAAGACAATCCCAAGACCATTAGGAGCAAAGAGAAAATATTTTGCAAGCAAGCAAGAGTCTGCAAGAAAGGATGTGGAGCGGGCATTTGGGGTGTTCCAATCTCGTTTTGTAATTGTATGTAGACCTGTTCAATACTGGGATGAAGAAACGCTTGCATATATTATGAAAGCTTACATAATAATGCATAATATGATTATTGAGGATGAAGAAGCAATAAACCTTGGATTTGACCATGAACATTAAGTCAATTCCTTTATATCAGTGTCACATGGTGAAATACCAGAACTGCATGATTTTTTTCAAACTCATAATCGAATTAGGGATAGAGCAACTAGCTCTCAACTACAAGAAGATTTAATTGAACATTTGTGGGAACAATATGACAACGAGTAGAATCTTTAGATTTGAACTTCTTATGTTATCATAATTTTCAAGTTTTTTATGTTTTTTTTTTTATTATGGTTGTTATCTTTTAAGTTAATTAATCCTACTTATTATTGTTAAGTGTTAGAGGAACTTCAAAAAAATATTATTTAAAATAACCAAGAATCTTCTACATATTTAATTAAAAATACATTACATTACAATAAATCAATCAAAGTTAATTAAAAATTAAAACCCCTCTTTTGCATAATTTCTAACTTTCTATTTTGAAAATACGCTGCAGAAATTGGATCCAAATTAGAAATATCTATTTTCATAATTTGTTCTTCTTTCTTAATCCTGTCCAATTCTTGTTTCTCTTGACTTTGTTGAATCATCATAGCTTGTTGCTCTAATATAAGTTTCCTGTCTTGTTTCTTTTGATCCTCAATTTCAATTAGAGTATCCCTGAATTGTTGTAAGAGATTTGTTACAGTTACCTCTCCAACTTTATCTTTTCCTTGTCTACGTTTAAGTCGTTCATTTGCAGCCTTCTGACCGATTGGTCTATCTTGATAAATCAATGGTTCACTATCTTCTCCTAATCTAACAGAATCAGGGGTAGATGGAGTTGATGAAGCCGGACTTGCATTGAAATGATTTTTTTGACCTTTGATGTTGACTTGCACGCTCAAATTGCCATTTGGGTTCTTTTCTTAAGATAACCCAACAATGTTCTAGTTGAAATCGTTTGCCAACGCAAGAAGCATACATTTGCCGAGCATCATTAATCTGGTAAAAAAATAAATAAAATAAATAATGTTAAAATATGTGTTAAATAATTTAACATGGAAATGAATATTAAAATTACCCTTGATTCTTTGGTTATTCCACTTTGCTGACGATTTTCATTTGAGTAAGCATGTAAATCCAACAAATTTACCGACTTCTCTATTTATTTCTTGCCATCTACTTGAGATGCTTATTTGGGAATGATTATTCAAGTTTCTTCCATTCTCTACAAAGTAAGCATGTACGCGAGCCCAAAATTGTTTTGTTTGTTGTTCAACAATCTTCTTCTGGTGAGAAGTTTTTACTTCTTTGTGATTTTTTTATTGTATTGACATTTAAATTCGAGTATGTTAAGTCATTAATTAATTAATTAAAATCACTTGGTTGAGAGAGAATATCTTCTGACTCGCTCATAAGAAAGTTGATAAAAAAACTTGGAAAATTTGAATCCATCTACATTAAAAAAAAAACTCAAGTTAAAACCTTATAAAAAGGTGTAAAGGAAACTCACATTCAATGTCTAGCAATTTTGTAGTTTCCATACATGTGAATTAATAATAAGAATTGCCTTCTACTTATTCTAACATTAATCTAATCATACAATTAATCTAATCACTTGGTTTAGTTGCATCTTTAACAAGACAAAATATAATTGACCTCAAATTAAAATAGGCAATCAAAAATAAATTTAAAATATGTCACTCCATGTTTTTATCAATATTAGCTACCATTATTACTTCCTTTTAATTTTGTCAAAGATAACAATATAAATAAAAATTGTCTTCCTTAACCCATATCAAAAACATAAAATAACAAAGAAATAAAAATCATTACAAATAGCAAATAAAAATCAAGAGATGCAAAAAAATAATAAAAATAGAAAAAGTCTTTAAGCAAGCATATCTTTTGATTTCAGCTAATTAACCCAATAGATGTTATTAATTAACCGGAGAATAATTAATTCTTATTTTCTAAATCAGAGAGAAGGGTGAAATTTGCAGGTAAGTTTTTTTTTTCTGTTGAAATTTACAGGTAAGTTTTTTTTTCCTTCTATTTTGCTTAAATGTTGTCTTCTTCCTTCTGTTGGTTCTGCTTTTAAATGAAAAACATTAACGTTGGCCGACGTATATAAAATGAAGACATTGGCCAATGGATATAAATCAACAGAGAAAAAAATAGTTGCCAATATCTTCATTTGCCTTTTGCTATAGAAAAAGATAGAAATAGCTTTTATCGTATTCAATATCTATTTTAGCTATCATTTTAGCTACCTGGTTGGAGTGCACAGAAACAAATAAAAAAACTAAAATTACAAGATTTTTTTTTAGCTCTTTTTTTACCTTCTCTTCTCGGTTGGAGATGCTCAAGATATTAAAGATCAAAAGTAGTATTTTTTAATGTATTTTTTTTTTTTTTGTAAATATTGAACTAAATGGGCCATGTGAGCAGTCTAAAGCTAGTCCATTGGGTTAGAGATATTAGTCAGTGGTCTAACCGTGGATGGCCTAAGCCCGGTTGCAGTTACCCAGCCCAATCAATAATGAGTTGATGAGACTTGAGAGTTGAGAGAGCAACAAATACGAGGCGGATTTTTTTAAGACACCCGTCGGATAAAACGAGGTAGTTCCTCCCCTAGTCTGTCGATTTTTTGTCCTCTCTGCCTTGACACCTTGCCTTAAAGGCTTCAACGCGCTAACGGCTAAGGTGATCTTATCTTCGAACCTCCTCTACTCCAGAACACAAGCACAGCCGAAAAGAAAGAAGAAGACTCTAGTCTAGTCTGCCAAAGGAAATGGCCTCTACATCGTCAATGCAAATGGCACACGGTCCTCGCCTTGTTATTCAGGTCAGTCTTTCTGTACTCCATAGCATGTTCACATACTCTTTCCCAAGTTTAACACATTGAAACAACGACACGAGTAAGGAAATACGCACAGAAAAGAATAATGAAGCAAATACTGGTAGATAGAGTTTGTGAATGACATGACACACCTTGGGTCATTGTTGACGCTGCTGGTTGCATGGCTACTAAGTACTAAGAACCCAGTTCTTGTTTGTGTTGATTGTTTCTTTATTTTGCAATGTCTGTTTTTGGGCTTACTAATTTACAGATTGGCGACTACTGCTTATCAACTTCGAGAATTGTAGCGAAATGGGTTTTGTTAGAAGATCATTCTGTATTTATGACTAAAATAGGATTGACAGTTGGCCTTAACATTCATTTCACAATCTATCGAATCCCGGCTTCTGCGTTCTGTTCTAGTATTATTTTTTTTTTAATTCCAGTTGTATTAATTTATAGTATACTATTGTGATCCTGGAAGAGTATTAATAACTTGAACAAGGGTTATTTTATTGATGTGACTTTTCCTTTTTCCAATTATCATGATGCTTCCTTGGCTTGTAGACAAAAGTTTATTGCATGCGGGACAACTTTCCCTTGGATCTGTTGAATTCTTAGCTGCTGGTGTGGTTTTACAAGGAATCACTGAAGCATGGGCTTCAAATCTTTTGCCTGTGACTAAATGCCAACTTTATACGTGTTTTTCTTTTTATTTCAGTTTATTTTGGAGAATTCATGTAATCTATCAAACGTATTTTTCGAATAACAAAAAGTTGAGAATTTATGAAATGTAGTATTAATCATTCAAATAAGGCCAACGCATCTGTCATTTCATCATTCTGTACACTGCAACCTTGAAAGCTGCGAAAAAGAAAAGGGGGGTTTAACAGAAACTTGGTTCTAACAACTAATTATTAATCAGTGATTAAAAGGTCATTGAAAGGAGTGAGATGAAGAAATAATGAGGTCTCTAAGCTCTAGACATGAGTTGATCACATTTGCTTTGCCAAAGCAAAATTTTGTGATTAAGGACAACCATCACACTTTGATGCTGGTCAATGATTTATTTGCCAGTAAGACTTTGCTCACAAATTGTACAGAAATAAAAATCATATTGCCTCTGTGCAAGCAGTACATTTTTGTATTTTCTTCCTTTTTTTACCTTTTGTATCTCGTACTCTTACTATGTGACTTGTTTTCTTTCCTCTCATTCATTGTTTTCATGGCAGGGTAGTTATGAACAAGATTTTTTGAATACAAGCAGGCCACATAAGATATCTACTATCAGAAATGCCCGGGGCGGTTACTCTCAAACACTGACCTTGAACTGCCTTGGAAGAGCATTGACATCAAGATCTCACTATGCATCGAAATTCCCTATCATACGGCTTCCTAAAGCACCTTATATTAAGAATCAGAGAATGGCATGCGCCAACTCAATGGCAAATGTAACTACTTATTCAATCCCTTTGCTTTGGTATTCATCAATGATAGTATTTAAAAAGCCCTTAAAACAATGGACTGCTAAGTTTCACTGTCAGATATCACATCTCAACGAATTTCTTTTCTATCCATGTTGAGTTAAGTGGTGATATAGAAAATTGAGATATGATTGCCAATGTAGAAGATGGCCTTTCTTTTTCCTTGCATCTCTAGCTAACATTCATCATCTCCTGAACTAGCTCTCAAATGTTGAAACTAGTCATGGAATAGGTCCGTCCACAAAATTAGCGAAGGAATGTAAACAATGATACGGGCCAGTTTCAGCATTTTTTTCTCTTATAGTTGGTATATTTCAATCTAAAGTAACCCAAAATTAAATGGCTTTAGCTTCACTTTCAGTTCAGTTTTCAGCCTGTGGTGGTGCTCTATTAATTCTATGTATTTGTTCTCAGAAGACTTTCAGATGATTGTGTAATTCATACAGACAAATATGTGATTCCGTCAAGGTTTTCATTACTGTTATTATTATTCTTTTTTTGTTTTTGAAGTATGCATAAGTCGCCCCTTCCATCTTTGGAACCACGTATGTATTGGGGTCCTGTGTTCTCAATAACCCTGTTGTATCAGGATGTTGATCTACAAGCAAAAGTGACGACCAAGTGTTTCTTTGATGTTGAAGTTGGGGGTGAACTCGTGGGTAGAATTGTAATGGGCCTTTTTGGAGATGTTGTCCCAAAAACTGCTGAGAACTTCCGTGCCTTGTGCACAGGTGAGCTTTTAAAACAAAGATTATCTGTTGGAGGCATTATTTGAGGCTTAATCATACGGTGATGTGTTTGGCCTTCGATGTTAAAACACCGCATGCAGGAGATAAAGGGTATGGTTACAAAGGATGCTCCTTCCATCGTATTATCAAAGATTTCATGATCCAGGGTGGTGACTTCACGAGAGGAGATGTGAGCTCTCTGTTTCTGCAGTCTAACACATACGGCTTCTTAAGTAGGAAGTTGATTTCACTAAGAAGAAACTGTCAATTTCATAACTGCAGGGAACTGGAGGAAAAAGCATATATGGTTCTAGTTTTGAAGATGAGAGCTTTTCCTGTGAGTATTTTCATGACCCTGAATAAATATAAACTGTAAACTTCTATAACTCAGAGCATCACATAAACATCCCTTTCCATTTTTATCTTTTATTCTATAATGTGGGTGATTTGGCTGGGTTCCTGGGAGGATTTGCCTAATATTGTGCTAAAATTCTAAATCCATCATTTGCAGTGAAGCATGTTGGACCTGGTGTTTTGAGCATGGCAAATGCAGGTCCCAATACCAATGGGAGCCAGTTTTTCATTTGCACAGTAAAGGTAATATAACTGTTGCAGTTTTGTTCTTTTGGTTGTTGCATGTCCAACTTCATTTTTTCAAGTATAGATCTAGTGGAAACTTTCCACAATTTTTTGTGTTTCTTATAAAAAATGTTTCACGTTGTCTTCTTCTAGAATTAGAATTCTGAAAACTTGGACATATTTATACCCTGTTATTATTAGATCAACTGGTAAACATTTGGCAGCAGCAATCTGATAGAGATATTTACTTAATGATGTCTCGATTGGTTTGTGCTGATAGAGATAATGAATTGATAGCGGTCATGTACATAGGAATACGAATGAGAGCATTAGTTCTTCTTATTCTGTGTGCGGAGGTGGAGAGATATCCTAGTTTTTCTCTTTCTCCTCTACATTTTGATCTGGAAAGATGGCATTAAAAGGAAATGTAAAACATGAAGTTGAGTGTTTATTGATGAAACATTGGAAACAAGAATGTAAAGAAGAAAAGAAGGCCCTGGTAGTTCGTTAGTTTTCCTAATCAGATAGGAGGTCCAGATTAAAAATTGTAGAAGGTTCATGAATTGTGTTTGTTTGATTAAGTTGTTGTAAATTGTAACTGACTTGATTGGTTATTTCTTACAATTTTCTTCTAAAATAGTTGCCTACTGTATCGTATTGCATTGGGGCAACTCCTCTTCATTCCAATCTTAGTTTTTAACTGGGATCCCTATCATTTTCGTACATAACATGGATTGGATGATGGCTGTCTGTGCCTTGTTAATCTTTAAGTTCAGTGAACAGCTGAAGTGCTGAAATATCGATATAAAGAGTTCCTTTCACTGAAATTCTATGCAAACAATGTTCTTAATTTGTGCTGCAGACTCCATGGCTGGACAACCGCCACGTTGTCTTTGGACATGTCATTGATGGAATGGATGTTGTGCGCAAGCTTGAATCTGTAGAGACAAGCAGGTCAGATAATCCTCGGAAGCCATGCAGAGTTGTTAATTCTGGGGAGCTACCGCTAGATAGCTGATTATTGTATTCTCGAAGATCATGTCAACAACCCTAGAGACATGGTTTCTCATAATCATTGAGAAAATTCATGAGCAATCACCCCCTTGATTTCGCATTAGTTTTGGGAAACTTCATCCGCGGCTCAGAGAAATATGAGCTATGTTTTGTAAGCTCATGGTAGGAAGAGATTTTTTACATATAGTTCTGTTAAGTGAACATAAATGCCAGATATCATTTGTATCAAACTTGCAGCTCAACAAAGCCTTTTCAAATAAGAATCCCAACCACGTTTCACTAGTTACCATCTTACTCCAACTGTTTCAGATTAGCTAAATGGAATCTTATATAGAGTATGACGCTACATGCCCCAACCAAATACAATGAGCTTTTACTTCCACGGTAGAGATTTTTTACACGAAGACTGAATATACCATCAGTACTTTATTTCCTTTTCCTCCTTTGGCCATTAGGTTACTTTGCCATCAATAACCAGGTTTAATGTGAGGCAACTGAAAGGAAAACCTAAGCAAGGATCATTGTTTCGACTGTAGTGGACTGGATAACTCGCTCCATCTCCTCTCCTTCATCCTCCCAAATTTCAGGTATTGCTTCTTTGATATTGTGGATGCTTCTCAAGGCATGGTCTGCACCTGGTACAAGGACCGAGCTCCCTACCTGCCATGATTATTGAAATCACACATGACTAGAGTGTTCTACTGTGTGTTTACTGATGATAACAAGAAAAGCAGTGATTTGTAGAGCTTACAATAACTGTATGAAGTCCTGCTGCTTTCCCACTTGCAATGTTTCGAGCACTGTCGTCAAAGAAGATCTGAGAAGAATGAAGGAACAAGGGAGAAAAAAGAAATGAGATACAACTCCACATGATCTCTGCAAATTTGAAGCAGAACAATGATAGTTTTCAGATCTAAGTTATGAGTCAAATATTACTGTCTTCCTTGGGTCCACATTTGCAATCTGAATAGCTGCTTCAATGGCCTCCAGAGAGGGTTTACAGAGGATTCGTGACTTGGAGCTGATACCATTAACTAAATCATTTTTTATTTTATTTTTGTTACCAGTGGCAGTAGCACCATCGAAGTCACTTGGCTCTGGCTCACCTCCTGCAATCATTGCATCATTATCTAATGCATCCATGTTATTTGCAATTTCTAGAGGAGGATTAAGGGTTTCAAAGCAAATGACGCCTTCGAAACAATCCTCGAATCCCATCCTTTTGAGAACTTCAGCTGCATGCGCCTTATCAGCATTTGTGAAGATCTGAAGACGTTAAGGGACATCTTAGAAAATTTGCTTACACTCCATGTCTACTTTGCTGAAACTGAAATATGTTTCGCTTGAAAGGAAAGAATGGAATTAAATTTGACTTACTATTTTACGCTGTGGGACGGAAAGTAGAATGTTCCTTAGCACCGGATCAGGCTTCAGTGTTTCATAAGGCAATCTTCCATGAACGAAAGCATGAAACTCATCGTTATCAAACTCATAGCCAAGAGCCTGGTTGTCGTTGTGTTAAGATTCATTAGTTAAACTCCCAGCTGAGAAGAAGAAGAAGAAGAAGAAGAAGAAGAAGAAGTAGAGGGAGGACTCTACTATTAAAGAATCAAGGTTATAATTTCACCTTTAGACCGGCCATTGTTGTTCCATGCTCCCTGTATAATTCCAAGCACAATCTCGGAACTTCACTTTCCTCAATATGTAGCTGATGCAACATGAACTCTGCAGAGAAAATAACTCAAACCGCATTATTTATGTACTTCAATTGATATATCAACACAAGTTCCGTGGTTACTCTGGTCTAACCTTCAATGTTCTTTCGGCAAGCCATGTTGAGACCCAAACTCAAGGGGTACAACGTATCATCCATGTCTGGAAAACATAACATTATTAATCATAAGCATGAATACATTAAGAAATTTAAATCAGATTTCCTGAGTTCTCTGTTGGACATCCTGCTTTTTCATTAACTAATTACTGGCTTTAACGTACCAAAGAGCAAGCACTCGTATTTTGGTCCGTTGGCCCTCCCAGCAGCGTCCATCTTAAGAAGGTTACCTGCAAGACTTTCCCCGGTTTGAGAACCTTAAAATAAGAGATAAAGTAGAAAATCACTTGAAAGACATGAAAAAAACAAGAAAAGAAAGAAAGAATTCACTGTGACAGATTTGAGGGAAAAAAAGAAAAAGAAAGAAACATTAGCGAAAGGGGGATGAAGAGATCAAAGTGCATGAATGAAGAGAGAGAGAGAGAGGGAGAAAGCAAGGACCTAACGATCCCATGTTGGAAGAACAAAGGCCACATACTCAGAAGTTTCCAATTTATAGCAAGTTATATACATGGCTGGTTTGCGTATCCATCTTAAAGAAGACATAGAGATAGCATATTCAGCAATTTTTTATAGATTATGGTGAAAGCAATGAGTTTGGTGCATCAATATTAACCACATAATAATGCGAAATAAAATAGTAGCTCCGAACTTAGTAGTGGGCAATAATTGGACGAGAAATCATCACAGAGCAGCAAAAACCATCCTCAAATAGTACCGGAATGGAAAATAAAACAGGTCCGACGCGCATTACAGCAGCAGGTGAATGGGACTATTTTTGTAGAATTGCATGGATGACCCACCAACATGAGGAATGAGGGAGATGGCACTTACAAAGTCTGAGGTGGTAAGCATATTTGATTTTCCTTTGGACAACTCTGAATTAGTTAACAGTCATGGATCATGGATCATCTTCCATCTTTCTGTTACCTGTCATTGTCTTGGATTTTGCAAGTGCTTTGTGAGACTTCCCAAGTGCCCCCTTAACCCACTTCGCACATTAATTTAGATTACAGGGCTTGGTTCCGAATTTAAAAGCAAAATCCCGTCCATAACTCCGAGCAGGTGCACAGATTTTAGAAATTAAGCCTGGAGTTTTTCAGATCAAGCACTTATTCTAAATATTAAATAACTTTTTAATTACATATCTTGGCTAAGAAGGTGACTAGCTAAATGCTAATTAAATCCATTATCTGGTGCAAATGCCAATGAAAATAATAAAACAATAAGCACCAGTGCTCTTTTACGTGGCTAATAATAATCGTGCGTTTGGTTTTTCTTGGTTTGCAAGAAGCTAGGATTTATGAATACCAATTAATATCTTTAAAAATGTTTGAGAAGTTCTTTTTCTCAAACTCTTTTTCTAAAACAAAGAACAATCTTAGAAAATATTTGATAAAAAGTAATATTTTATTTAAGAATACTCTTTCCATTTAAAAAAAATAAAAAAAAGTGCTAAAAATATTGGCTGTTAAAATCCTTAAAATTTTTAAGAGTGTATATATATATATATAACAAACTAAGCTTTCTAAAATGTTCAAGAAATAAAAAAAATTCCAAAAAACTTGCTAAGCGTTTCTAATTTTTTTTTTTAGAAATTTCAATCATTTTTAGTTATTTAAAATTTTAAAAGAAACTTAATGATGTAGTTGGATCTGCGATAAAATGTGATTTTGAGTCATTAAGTATGAGTTTGCCACAAATAAATTAC
>Ga0325404_1003269_pt1 | contig 17329 bp, 9 predicted proteins | sample PopdelMetagenome_18_FD_205664 | JGI IMG/M metagenome (GOLD analysis project Ga0325404, IMG submission 205664) | Populus deltoides microbial communities from Bellville, Georgia, United States - Xylem-Control-R1 | ecosystem: Host-associated > Plants > Phyllosphere > Stem > Wood/Secondary xylem... | reverse complement strand
CATTCATGATAATTTAGCATTCAGTATAACACAACAGTAAACCCTTTGTATTACTCATCCAACCATTCATGATAGTTAATGTTCAATACAATACAATACAACAATAGATCCCTCATAATACTCATAAAAATTCTTAACAATTTATCACTATGTATAGTACAATAATAGATCCTTCGCAATACTTATATAAACATTCGTGACAAATAACCTTTAACATAATACAACGATAGATCCTTCGTAATACTCATACAACCATTTGTGACAATTAACATTCAGTATAATACAACGGTAGATCATTTGTAATACTCATACAACCATTTGTGACAGTTTAGCATTCCATAAAGCACAACAATAGATCCTTCGTGATAAATTCACTTTAGAAGCTAACATTACGCTAGAAGAGAGGTGGAAATCACCTACCTATTCCTTCAATGGGGTGTCCTTGCTCGGTCGATGATCCGATCCCGGTCACACTACCTAACACATCAATGATCACATAACAGACCAGCAAAAGCCAGCAAAAGTGCCAGCTTCCAGCTTCAAAGAGCATAGCAAACCAAGCTTAAAAAAGCAGCAACACTAGCAAGAGAGGAAACCACACAGCTACTCTAGCATACTAGGAGTATTCCACTGAAACAAACCCAGAAGTATACTGCATATAGCAGTAACCACCGCTGACTAGGATGCACATCCATCAACGGGACACCATCTATTTGCACCTTCAAAACGCAGCAAACTCAAAATGAAAATACAAGCTACAGAAACCACCTGGTGGGTAGAGCGCAGCAACAAGCAGCCGAAGTAGCAACAAACCAGCAAAAACCGGGTCATACAATACTCAGCAACAGCCTGAACCAACAAACCCAACCAACAATAGTGGCAGCGCCATAGGGCTGGAACGAACTCCAGCTCCAACAACTAGTTTCAAGCAGCTAGGCAAACAACCCAAAGCATTAGCAGCCTCAGGTAGCAAGAACAGGACTTCAAACAGCAGTCAACAACAAAAACCCGTAGGACACACAGCAAAGCAGTCAGGCAAAGCTAGGGACACATCCACAACAGACACGTCCCAGCAGGCCTGCCGGAAAAGTATCCAAGAACAGAAGGACCAACAAGCTGGACGCAAGAAGCCAACTGACCAGACTTCCCTCCAGAAGCTAAACAATATCACAGCACATAACAGCTTCAAATCAACTTCTAGCAAACCAACAAAGCACACTATAGCAGTAGACCAAACAAAGCAGTTGGAATCTGCAGCAACAACCATGACACGACCAGAGAAACCCCGCAAGGAAAGCGTACAGAACTGGCCAACCCAGCAGGAGAACTCTGCCAAACAAACCCAAAAAGGGCCATCCACAAGCAATCGGCAACCGAGGAGCCAGTCACCAATCCATCGAATAGCTGATTTCATGAGGTGAGTCACCTCATGATGGTTCAGAGGGCTATTACGCCCTCTGAAAATCCAGCAGAATAAACTTTACAGAATAGAAGGGGTAGGAAATTTCCTACCACTTCTAAGACTAGAGAAAAGATTTCTCGATTTCCCGACAACAGGGTCTGGGTGCTGAGAAGTACCTGGGTTATGAAGAGGAGCCAGTCACCAATCCATCGAATAGCTGATTTCATGAGGTGCTGTTTTGCTGCTATTTGTTGCTGCTATATGCAGGTTCATTTGCTGCCCTTTCTGTAGTTGCTGCTGGGTTTGCTACTCCGTCTCCTTGCTGCTGGAGTGGCTGTTGATGCTGCTATATGCAGCCTGATGTGTTCTTGAAGCTGTTTGGTCGGCTCAATCTCTTGAAGTGGGCTGCTGGTTGCTCTGTACAATCAGTTGGTTTGTTGCGTCCAGCTTGGCGGGCTGGTTTCCTGCTGCTGGTTGTTGCTGTTTTCTGCTGTATTGCAGGTTGGCTTTCCTCACGGATGATTGCTTCTCAGAGGAGGAGCCTTGCTGTTGTCTGCTGGCATGCGTCCAGTTGTGGCCTGTGCTATAGAGTTGTTTCCATTATGGCTGCACTTTGTTCGATCTATGGCCATCACGTTGCTGTGGTCCTTGATGCGTTTTATGTAGTCTTGTTTTGGGTCATTCAGCTTGTCCCCTGCTGATGGTTGGTGCAGCGGGTTGCCTATATGTCTAGGCATTGGGTTCTTGTTGGTATTTTTTGGGGTAATTTGCTGCTTTCTGCAGCGTTTAGTTGGGCTATGTTTTAGTTTGTAATGTACTAGTAATTGTTTAGGAGAGCATGTTCCCCTAGCCTTTATATGTACATGCTTGTATATTTTGATTTGTTGGTTTCTAACTTAATTTTATTTTGATATATAAAATTTCATACATTTGATAAAAACAAAAAAAAAAATCACAATCAACACATTTGTATTTGATAATTACATAACTCGTCACCATATATTTTCCAAAAATACACATGCTCACATTCAAGTGTTCCACATATTACACAATCATACAATGAAATCGTTATAAGCATTTACATCATTTCTGACATGGGAGTCTGCCGCAAAAAATCAGCAGCGAAACTGCTTCACTGGTGATGCAAAATTCAACAGCAAAACTAATTCTCTTGTGACATGCAATTCGTCAGCAAAACTGACTCGCTGGTGACATACCATTTGTCAACGAAAACTGGTGACATACCATTTGTCAACGAAAATTGGCGACATGGACTCGTCAGTAAAACTGATTTGATGAAACACAGACTTGTCAGCAAATTGATATGCTGCAATGCAAACTCATCAGTGAACTGATTTGCTGGAATACAAATTCGTTAGCAAAACTGATGACATAGAATCGTCAACGAAATTGATTTGTCAAAACACAGATTCATCAGCGAACTGATTCGCTGCAACACAACTCGTCAGCGAACTAATTCGCTGAAGCACAGACTCGTCAACAAACTGGTTCGTTACAACATAAATTCATCAGCGAACTGATTCGCTAAAACACAAAATCGTAAGCGAACTGATGCACTGGGACACCACAATTCGGCAGCGAAAACTATTCCGCTTGAGACAACGCAATTCGGTAGCGCAACTGATTCGTTGCAAACAACATAATTCGGCAGTGAAAATTAACTCGCTGCAGACAATACAATTCGGCAGCGAACACTGATTCATTGTTGACAACACAATTCGGCAGTGAAAACTCATTTGCTGTTGACAACACAATTCAGCAGCGAACGCTGATTTGCTGCAGACAACACAATTTCGACAGCGAACACTAGTTCGCTGCAGATAACATAATTTTATCAACAAACACTAGTTGAAATTGTTTTTCACCCGTGCTGGACCATAAATAATGACCTTTATCAGAAATTGTGGAGTGACTTCATCTATAGTTTTTTATTGTCATGGATCAAGTATAATTTGTTGTTTTAGTTATTGTTACACGGCAGTGTTGGTACTGTGGTTGGAAAGTGCTTTTGAAAATTTTTTATTTTTTTTACTTTAAATTAATGTTTTCATATCATTTGATGTGCTGATGTCAAAACTAATTTAAAAAAAAACATTATTTTAATGTGTTTTGAAATAAAAAGCACTTTAAAAAACAACTGTTACCACACTCTCAAACATCCTTCTGTCTTTCTCTTTCTTAGAGAGGTTTGATAACAATTGAATGATTTCTTTGAGGTTGCCGAACACCTTGTGTTGCCTCAATATAAAAATCTACCCAAGGAAGAGGTAAAAAACTCCCTGATGTTCTGCTTGAAATGACTTTTACTGTTAATTCTCAAATGTGGTTGGCCACTGCTATTAAGATCACTGCCATATTGAAGCTTATGATCTTCATAAGTCTGCCAGTGTAAAAAATGAAATGAGTTTTTTGTGCTCAATTACGAGGTAATAACTTGTATCACCATCTTCAACTGCTCAAGGAGTTTCACGGGCGAGATGGATTTGAGGTTGAAAATGCCGATAAGATCTTTGAGAGCACATCCAAAGAGCAACTGACAAGGTGATGAATTAGCATTTGCATGAAATACATCATATTGGAATGGATCGAGAATCATTTCTGCACATTTAGCTAGATGTCAGGAAGCGGTCTTCCAGGCTGAGACCCTAACATAATTACATGTGTTGTACATACATAAATAAACCTTATTTACGCAAATGCTTATTAAAATGGATGGTAGGTCCGATATGCTATGATCTTTAAACCACTTGTTCGCGTTATTTTTTTATTATTGAAAGAGGCAATTTATTCCAGTCTGAATGGCTGAATAACATTGAATTATTAGGAGCAGAAACATCAAACATCAGAAGGCTGTCAAGCCCTAAGGTAGGATGACCTGGTAACAGTAAAGACTAGGTTCCCTTCAATGGGAATCACACGTCCTTCCAATTCCCCAATTCATCTCAATCCTCACGCCTCGACTCCTTGGAGTCTGTGCAAAGTCATTCGCATGCTGCGTTGGGGGGTTTCGCTCCCTAGCAGCACTGCCTGCCCACCCCAGACTAGTTATCACCTATTCTGCCCATAGCAACAGTTTCATATTGGAGTCTTGGCCATTATACTGCTCGTATACTGGAAGAAGCGCCTTTAAGGTTATCTAAACAAACAAAACCATAAACTCTTACCTGCATATTTCTCATCATTTTTTTACCATGTGGCCACGACTTAAATTGTCACCAGATAGGAACTTAACGGAAAATTTTTCCAATCGGGTATAGGAGCTAATAATCTTTAAACATTTTCCTGACTGCAGTGAAACATGACTGACAGATATTTTGCGCCATGAGCTTCACCTGTCCTTAACATTACCCTCTGTGGGAAGGTCATCATTCTAAATACAACACATAGAGGCATGTTCCTCCATTGCCTTCAAAGTTGTCCAAGAACAATTGCTTTCACAGAAAATACATCTATACTGAGAACAGAGGTGAAAAAAGAAATGAATGAAAAGAGGTGGCTAAAAGAAGCACATACTTCAATGATCCTGTGCTGCTATGGTTTACCATTGGGTTTTGGAGATTTATGGAGGTATTGATAGTGATAAGGGGAAGCATGGGAACCATGTGGTATTGAAAGACTCCTTTGTTGGTGCCCGTTCCTAGATAACAATCCAGCCTGTGAATGGACACCATTTCTCGCATTTGGGCTGGATCCAACCCGTTCAGCTTGCATGGTCTGGAAATAATATGATGTGCTTGCCATGTCCTTGAGGTTGGGCAGAGGCTTCAATGCATTGACCACTTCACTCATTAGAGGCCTGGCTTTAGGATCCCTACTAAGGCAATGAGCAGCTAGCTGTGCAGCTTTCTGGGCACCTTTTATTGAAAAGTGACCTTCAAGCCGAGGGTCTATCAACCGGTAGAATCTTCTTCTCTCCCCTAGATGTGGTCTCGCCCACTCAACAAGGTTATGCTCTCCATTAGGTCGGTTCTTATCCATGGATCTTCTGCCAGTTATCATTTCAAGCAAGACCACACCAAAACTGTAGACGTCACTCCTTGAAGTAAGATGTCCTGACAGAAGTGTTATAGCCTGTTTAGCTTTAAAAGGTTTGAAAAAGAGTACATATTTTACAAGATAAGTTTGCTTGCATCTGGGAATTGTAAAAGGCAGGTATTCAAAGATTCAAAGAAAAGACAGGATAAAAGAAAGGGACTCTCTAACTCCAAGCTCATGTCATTAGGAGTGAAAGGTAGCTAGTTGATGAAATGATCATATCGACCAACAGAATGCTGTATATCTTTCCTCCCTAATATGAACAGGACTGACTACCTGGAGTTACATCATAGTATTGGACTGCATACAATGAATACCTACTACAGAGACATGCAAATCCAATATTGTTTGGCAATTTTATCTATTATCTAGAACCAAAAAATTACCCAATATGGAGAATTAAGTCACCATCCATAAATCTTTGCATACACAATATGGTGCAAGATCAATAGGATGCAGAAGCATCAACCAATTTTTAGTCCTTGAACACAAGAAGCTTCTTAGTTTAGTTGTTAAAGTCGCTGACCATTGTATCGGGAGACTTGGAATCTAATTCTACTGCTCAGTCTTATTGGAAGGGCGACCTATTATAGTGTAAGCCAGCCATTGGGCCAAAGAAAAACAAAATTGTCCTTGAACATTCTAATTTTTAGTTACAATCAATATTTGATGCCCAGTGTGCTGGAATGGATGAGGGTAAAGGGCATAAAGATTGTTAAAGGTACAGAAAAGATGGAATGGTAGGATTGACCCCTTATCTTGTTCGGATGCATCAATTGAAGAGAGGGGAAGGGGAGGCAATGTAGGACTTAATATAGGTGAGATAACTAAAAAAAAAAGAAATTTTTAACAAGGGGGATGGAGTTCTTTTCTAATTTTAAATTAAGGGTTTTTTGTTATTTAAGAATAGAGAAACTGAGTTAAATATTTTATTGCTTTCAACTCCCCAATTTGAGGTTTGATAGTTCTTACTATATGAGGGGTATGGACCCTTCTAATCCTTCCCTTCCCTCTACTGAAATGAGAACCAAACAAAGGTTGTGGTTCTAACCCCACCTTTCCCTTCCCTTACCCCAAATCCTCCCTAGCCAAATTTTTAGTTTAAGCACTGAAATATGTAAACACGTTGGTACATGCAGATAACAGATACAAAAGCTAATCCTACTAATTCATACAGAAAAGCTTTTAAGCTTATCCCAGTGCGTACTGGACTGTGCACATAACACAAGCAATTACAGCTATAAAAAAAGCTAAACACACATATCTAAGTTTTCAGGAAATCAAATTAAGTTCAGAAATGTAAGGGATGAAGAGAAAATCATGCTTACCAGTCATTACATACTCTGGGGCCGCATAACCATAAGTTCCCATCACACGGGTTGATACATGGGTCTTATCTCCCTCAGGACCATCTTTGGCAAGTCCAAAATCAGAAAGCTTGGCATTATAATCCTGACATAGAATATTATTAGTAGGATGCACCATAATAAAATACAAAGAAGAAAAGGAGAAAAAACTGCTAGAATTTAATTGTGTACCGCATCTAATAAGATATTGGAGGTCTTAAAATCACGATAAATCACCGGCCTTTCAGTTTCTTCATGAAGAAAGGCAAGACCTTTGGCAGCACCTAAAGCAATTTTCATTCTTATGGACCATGGAAGAGGCAGGGACCCTGCATATGAAATAGCCATTAGAAAGAAACATAAAAGATGTAAGATGTTTAAAATGCAATTTGTGCAAACACAAAGGCAAAACTTGACAGCGTTAATACGATGTAAGACAAAGTTTCTGCATGTCAATATCATAAATATGACAGGGTAATAGAACAGCTCTATTGTTTAAAATTCAGTTGTTTCATTGCGTTACTTTCCGAAATCGATTGTTAACTTGGAAGTGCAAAAAATAGCCCGCAAAACCTGATGCAGATGGATGATTTGCTAGAATTTTCATAACTTTATGGCCTGAGTTAAACGTGACAGAATTCAAAAATTTCACACCTCATCCTGAGTTTCACCACCCATGATAAAGTCATTCTTCCCATCAAGTTATTTTCATGTGGTGTTTGTTATTTAGCTAAATCTAGCATGGATGTGAATCACTTTGCCAAGAACTTCATCCAACATTACTGCTCTACAGAGTAATTAGAATACATTCATCCTCAGATAAATAGACATGTATCCATTGCTGTGGAGAAAGAGGGTAGAGGGAACAACTTTACATTCTAAATTTCTTTCATACTACAAACCATAAAAACTTTTAAGGAAGATTGGGGGGGGGGGGGGGGGGGGGGGGCACAACTAGAAAGGCAAAATGTAGTTGCCTACTTCGAAACAGGTGGTTCTCCAAGCTTCCTCGAGGCATGAACTCGTACACTAGCAGCCTTTGATCATCTTCAATGCAGTAGCCAATCAGTTTAACCAGGTTAGGATGAACAAGATCGCCAAGGAAATTCACTTCAGCCTGCCACACAGATTCAACAATTAAAAGCAAACCTAGGAGCAAGATATTTGAATGGTTGGAAAACAAAGTTCTTGAAAATGATAAAAGACAAAAATAATAGTGAATATTTATATGTGAAGTAAATAGATTAGAAATGTCCCATACCAGCCACTCTTTATGACCTTGGAGCCCATCATGATTAAGGGTTTTAACAGCAACAGTGAGGCCAGTACCAGGTTTCACTGGAGCAGTTCCATTTTCTTCAATCCATCCCTTGAAAACACAACCAAAGCCACCTTCACCAAGAAGACTCTCAGGTCTAAAATTTCTTGTCGCAAACTTGAGATCATTAAATGTGAACTTCCGTAGTCGGGAAGCAACTTTAAGCTCCTCTTCAAGTTTGGAAGTGGATGAGTTACTTTCTGTATTACTTGTGGTTGAGGTTGAAACAACAGGAGCAGCTGGTTGGTCTATGCTTGTATCATTCGTGGATTTACTTTCTGTTGATTCACAGACTTACCCTATTAGCATACAGAATACTGCAAAATGAAATCTAGAGGGATGATAATCATAACATTGGAATAGCCAAGTATAGCACTATACACTACAAAAGTCCTTCCAGATACAAGTACACCTGAGAGCTTTTCAGTGGAACGCTAAACTGGATGCCAGTGTGTTCAAGTTTGACAAAGATATGGGAACACCCAACCCAGATCATAATTAAAATGGTACAAGAGAAAAAAAAATGAAAAATAAACTAAAATGTAGCATTTAGATGTATATTCAATGTAAATGGAACAAAAGAAAGCACACAGTAATACCATATATGCATGTAAAGATAATTATGGTTTCTTTCAACTTGAACTCCACATATGAAAATCATTGTTTCCCTCACTCGGCTATTTAAACTGAACATAGTAGTAATTCTTCCAACCTCACACAGCCCCTCTCAAAAATGCTTTTGAAATAAAGCTTCCGTCACCTGGTAAGATTTTCATTAAATCCATAGGGCAGCTAGATCCCTCACCAACCCAATATTTACTGCCATTATGAAATAGAATGTTTCCACTACACAAATGCCAACTCATAAATCATTCAACCACCACTAGCATACTTACTATTATTCTGAGCTCAAAGCCATTTTTCTGAAATTCAGGACATGGCTGCAATCATTTGAAGGAGTTTGTTTCAAATACACTGTCGAAACAGCTGGTCCCACTTTCTGCTAAAGCAATGAACTATAGACATCTTTTGACCACAAATTTGGGATGATGCTTAATCGAATTAAGGTTATGTTTTCGAAAACAAATAAGAAGAAATTTACTTCTTTGAAGAAAGTAAAAACGCAAGTTCTATATACTTTAATCAGAAATATTTGTATCATTAAAAGGTTAAGACTTAGTCAAGACTGGCTTTGGAAACGAGGAACATAATTGTTATAATGAAACAATTAACAAGGAAATCAAGATACCAAACATTTAATTTGGTGAGCAAAGTTCTGACCGAGAACAACAAGGTAAAGAGAAATGAAAGAACCAAATCTAACCAAAAACATCAAACTCAATCGAGTAAATAAATGCCTGAAGTACAAATAAGTAAAAATTTCGTTCCTTTATTTTCTACTTGAACTTAAAAATACCAGTTTCCCCAAGCTCCAGAAGTTACAATAAACAAAAAAACTGTTGTGCATGACTCTTCAAATAGTAATTCTGCATACTCGCAACACACTGCCGGAACTAAAACAACTTGTGTCTAGCATGACCTGAAGCAGCTTTGGAAAATCTAAGGAATCCAACTTTTCATATAAAAACTTTCACCCTGTCCATAAACCTCACAGCCAAGTCAGGCTTGATATTCATGCAGCTAGTCATTGGTTCCAAAAGTTAAAAAAGCTGCTGTTAGCTCCTTCTGGGGTCACTATTCTTAGCTACATATACAATATACAGACTAAACATTCTGTTTCAAAACCATTCTTGCTTGAAAAACCATACCAGGAAGCAAATTAAGCCAATCCAAACTGACAAGCTAAAAGAACAAAAACAATTAATCCACATTGGTCAAACCCAAAAAAAAGAGAGAGAAATAGGAATTACCAAAATGGGTACTAGTCCCACTAACAGAGCTATCAACTTTGGATCTTGAAGAAATGCAGCTTCCTATAAACCTCAACTTGACCCAACACCCTGCCTCTGTACCATCTTTCTTCTTCTTCCTCCTCTCCTTTGATTTGCACACATCCCAAGAAGACTTCACTTTACCTTCTTCACTACCTAATCCCATCCTCTCCTTTCCTCTTCAAAAACCCTAAACACCAAAACCCATTTTTCATCAAACCAGCCCCCAAATCCCCCCCCCCTCCCCCTTCCCACAACCAAAAAATGGTTTCAAATTTAGCAATTTCTCTTCAATACCCACAAACCCAATTTAAAAAAGAAAAGGAAAAAAAGCGAGATCACCATCAAGTAGATCAAAAATGAAGGTCCCCTTTTTGAAAGTTTTTATTTTTAAGAACAACGGAACCTATTTAGACAGACAACAAAATGCATTTGTCTTCTATTTTTCATATTTAATCAGTTAAGACCAGGAAATGTCTGCTGCAGCTCTTGGATAATAGTAACAAGAATCAATCATACATTTTACTCCTTGTACTCTTCAAATTTTCCTAATATGCCCACTCCACTCTTTTATTTACTTAATTGTCCCCTCTAATTCCTTGTACTCTTCACGTTTTCCTAACATGCCCACTCACTCTTTTTTTGTTACTTGATCGATCCCTCTAATTAAGATAATCTCTTAATATTGTCCTCGTCGTTTACACATTGTCCAAAATTAGCACTAAATTGAATTAAAAGACCATATTAAAAACTTTTTCTTAAGGAGAGAAACTAACTGAACAGAGAGTAGAAGGACAATATTAAAAACATATTAACAGTATAGAAATCAAATATAAAATTAACCCAATAATTAAAAAAACATAAATATCTCTGATAAGTATAATGCATGTAATTGTAATAATAATAATAATCAAAATAATAAAGGAAAAAAAAAAAACCCATTACGTAAATACCACTAGCAGTCTAGCATTCCACTTGATACATGCATGCGCTACGCTTTTTCCTATAAAATCTAGATATCATAAACATGTTTCAAATAAATAAAAAGATTCGGGTTATATTCCCGACTGGGTTTATTAAATTTATTTTATCTTAATCAAATGATTAGAAAATTAGCAACGATAATAAACGTATAATTTTTTAAAAAAAACCGGGGAGCTAATAAATAAGATAACACCAGAACCGGCGTTTTTCCATTACCATAGGAACGACACGTATTTCTCATTATATCCTCGAAAATGGAATAAAAAACGAGTTAAATATCTTCTTTGTTAAATTATGACCCATCTCATATTTTTCATCATATTTAAGAAAAGGAATAAAACAATCGTCTCAATTAAATCTCAAATCTTAGTCCATCTTATATTTTCAAATATGAAATAAAAAAAAATTCTATCTTAGTTAAATTTTAATTCATCTCAGTTAAATATCAGTTGAAATATATAAAAATATATATATTTTTAATCTCTAAAGTTTCTCGGCCTACCTTCTCTTTAGAAACACCAAAAACGAATTCATCCAAGGCATTAATTTCAGATTTTTATCTATTTTTATTTATATTACTACATCTGATTTTCTTTTTGTTTTTGTTTTTGTTTTTGTTTTTGAAAGTTTTTCAATGTTTGTTTCTTATAAAATATTTTACAAAAAAAATGATCAAAATAAAATATTTTACAGTCAATTTTTAAACTTAATTCATTTGTTGAAGAATATTTTCAGCTTATGAAGTTCCGTAAAATATTTTACGAACAGTAATTTACTTATAATATCATCTAACTATTTTAATCATCACATCCAGCTTACCACCACCATCTTCTTTTTCATTATCACAATGACTACTTCACTACCACCATCACCATTATCATCGTCATATCATCAACACCTTCTCCTCCTTCTCCTCCTACTCCACAATCATAACAACCACCTCCTTTATTATCACCGTCATCTCACCACCGTCATAGTCATGTCACCGCCATTACAACCATCTTACAATCACCACCTCCCCCCACCACCACAACGGCTATTTCCTTCTCCTTCTCCACCTAAAAATATACACATGTAAAACTATTTATGTGGAAATATTTTTCAAGCTAAATATTTAAAAATATTTTATAAGTAAAATATTTCATGAAATAGTAATTAAATTACGTGAAACAAATACACCTTTATTTTCAAATGTTTGACTTTCTATTTGTATTGAATTATTTAAAGTTAATTTATCAATTTATCTTTGGATATTTAAATTGGAATTTGTTTATTTTAAAAATATTTTTTTGAATATTTTTTTCATAAGCTTAATATGTAATGTTGAAATACTTTAGTAATAAAAACAATTGTGCCCATCATAAACTCGGATGGTCACAACAATTGACTACTTTGAATAGAGTTGTACCATCTAAAAACTTGTGTAATAACGGTTGTTTTTTAAAATATTTTTCACTTGAAAATATATCAAAATAATATATATATATATATATTATTTTTTAAATTTTATTTTTGACATCAGTGTGTCAAAATGATCTAAAAATATTTAAAAAATTAAATTATAGTAAAATAAAAGTTTAATTTTTCAAAAATATTTTTAAAATATAAAAACAAAAGGACTCTAAATATATATTTTAAAACACAAAGGGCTACATCACCACGGATAATAAAGGTTATTGTACATCGAATAGATTACCACCTTCAATATTATCACATTATATATGTCAACAAGAATAGTAATTTAAAATCTACGGAAAGAAAATAATATTCCAATACAATTCCTCATTTCCTTACTAAGTTTTTTTTTTTCAATTTGTTTTGTTCTATATCATTTATTTAATAAAAACATAAAACAACCAAAATCCAAAAAATAATAAAATAAAATTGGATGATTTAAAATAAAAATAAAAAAAATATTATTTTAATTAAAACTCATTCATCTTATTAACACATTTCATTATCATCTAAATTTTTTCAATCATAATATTTTTTAGGACAACATCTAAAGTTTAAATTAAACAAAAAATAATGTTATGATAATTCTGATACATATGTATTAAAAAGTATAACAATAATACATCACTCTCACATTATCGTGGATAATTTTTTTGTCGTATTATTAAACTTGAACCACCCTTTGAGTCAACCTAGAGACCTCCCTAACAACTCTTATTTGGTTTGATTTTCAGATCAAACCTAGTTTTATTTCATCTTATATGATTTGGTCAACCAAGCAGGTCCAGACACGACAAGGTTGACTGGTTCAAAACCCAAGTTGTACCTAAAAAAATTAAAAACGACATCATCTCAGCCTTTTTTTAAAATTATTGAATTGATGAGGTTTTAGACTAACCTGGGTTTAGTTGGGTTAATATGTCAAACTCACGATTTAGATCATAAACTCTATTGTTTAATAACTTTATTTATTGGAATTTATTTTTATTTAATTAAATGATAATAAAAATAAATATGCACAAAAAAATTATTGAATAAGATTTGAGGAAAAAATCATGGAGGGTTGTGCAAAAAAAGAAATTGCTCATATTAAAAAATAATATTATAACCTCATTCAAAACCAAAATAAAAAATGAATGGTATTCGATAAAACAAATCCCAAATATATTTTGATATTTAATAAAATAATACCATAAATATATTTCTATTTAATTTATTTTAATAAATTTCAATTAAAAATTAAAGACATGTTGGGTTGGGTCATTGCCAAGCCCATGTTTTAAATTAAATCAAGCTAGGGTAAACTTTATATAAGTGAGTCCAAGCATGTCACAATCAATCTAACTTGGATCAACCTGTGTCAACCCGTCAAACATGTGACTCCAGTCATGTACTTGGTTGGGTCTAATAATTTTTGTTTTCAAAATTATTTTTTATTTAATTATACAACAATAAAAATAGACATGTGCAGAAAAGTGACCAAATTAAAAAAAAATGAAAAGCAGTACAAAAAGAACACTTACTAATATAATAAAAAAGCTATGATCTTATTAAATTTAAAAAGTAAAAATCAAATGGTATTTAATAAAAAAAATCTCAAACAAACTTTTAATTAGTATATTTTAATGGATTTAAATTAAAATTACAGGAAAATATACATATAAAACAAAGAAAAAAACATGCAAAGTGTGGGCATGGGTGGGCCAATACACCTGGCTCATAAAAAGGAAGCCTGACTCATGTCTTTTATTTAAAATAAAAACAACGTAGATGACGATGTAGATTCTAACAAAGAGAAAGGTCACTAGAAAGTTGAGGTAAATGTTTTTTTATAATCTAAAAACATATCAATTGATTTCACCTAAAAAGACACAATAAATATCTATAAAACTGAATAAACTCATATATAATCTCAAAACAACCTTTAATCAATCAAAAAATCTAATATCATATTGCAAAAAAAATCATAAGCCTCAATTTACTTTTTCTAGTAAAATGAAGGGCTAAAAACATTTTAATAGAACTCCTCTCATTAAATAAAATTTATTAACACCGAGATCAACTATTTTAACTTCCAAAATATGACCAACTAAAACCTTTCTCTCTCCTCCCATATTGTCTAATGATTTTTTTTCTTTTTTCTCTCAAAACTTGGGGACTGAATTGTGATAAAAAAAATTTTTTTTATAAAAAACATAAAATTTTCAAACTAAAGGGACCTAAAATGAAAATGAAAATATTCCACAAGCTAAAATCTTTATAAAAGACGCATAATGAACAATGTTGTAAAAAAACCCTTGCATTATGACTAACTATAGTTTTCAAAATATGATCAACTAAAACCTTTCTCTTTCCTCCCATATTATCTAATGATTTTTTTTTCTCTCAAAACTTGGGGACTAAATTGTGATAAAAAATTTTTGATTAAAAAACATAAAATTTTCAAACTAAAGGGACCTAAAATGAAAATGAAAATATTCCACAAGCTAAAATCTTTATAAAAGACGCATAATGAACAATGTTGTGAAAAAACCCTTGTATTATGACTAACTATTAAATTTGATGCCCCAAGTCTTAATTGATTTTACATAATAAAATCAAATTTTATCTTGCAAAATCAAACATCAATTTAATATCAGGGCATTTGTTTTTCACCATAATAAACTTATAAAAAACAAATCATTAAACTCAATTTCCAATCAACATAATAGAGGATTAAATTGAAAAAACAAATTGTTTTCATGATTGAAGTGGAAATATTCTTAAATACAAATTATTAAGCTCAATTCTTAATCAGAGACTAAGTTGAAAAAACAATTTGACCAAAGTATACAAATCTCCAAATTAAAAACAAAATATTGCAAATCCATTCGACAAAAAACTAAAAGGCTGTCTTTTACTGTGTGCTTAGACTCATATCACTATGAATTGGAAAACTTTTATGACGTCTAAGCCCTTCTTCACAAAACTGAAAAATGTTGTTTTTTAGGGTGTCTTTGTGTTTACACGAGGATTCAATTGGCATTTCTGAATTTATTAGGAGCGGATTGGTCTTTACATAAATTTTTGGCACAATGTAATGACTTTTTTACCCTTAAAAGCAAAATGACATATACCTATTATTTGGGGGTATTTTTGGCATTTCAAATTTAATTTTATAGTGAAGTCATGGACTTACCACTGGAAGAAAAAAAAACGGGTGTGCAAGGACATTTATGTATTTTTCTTTTTGTTTTTGAGTAATTATTGAATTGATGAAGGGGTAGCTGTGTCTTTTACCATCTATATAATATTATTTAAATTATTAAAATGGAGGCGCGTAGGGCTCTAGAAAATTTGTTGCAGCATGTGCGGCCAAGATACGTGGCCAAATGGTGGCTTCCAAGGCGATGATGAAATCCTTTTAGTGGTGCCTACCTGACCAGGCGACGTGTGTTTCTTCTCCGTCTATGGTTCACCGTCAATGATCATTTTTTTCCCCATCCTTTTCTCTCTCATCCTACGAAAGCTTGTTATCCATAAAAAAGTTTCAATACAGCCCTTTAATTAGTTTTGTCTTTAGATTGTTCTCTGGTCTTTTGATTAGTATTTGTCTTGTTTGGAATAATTTATATAAAAAAAATTATTTTCAATTTCATCCCCAATGAATTTTTTTATCTTTGAAATTGGGCCCTTTAGTTAGTTTTTTTCCTTCAGATTTCATCCCTGATCTTTTGATTAGTGTTTTTTTTATTTGAGATAATTTATAAAATTAGATTATTTTTCAATGTCATCCCCCATGGATTTTTTCATATGTTTAATTTGTTCCCTATTCTTTTAGTTTCTCTTTATTTTATTTAAAATGGTTTATAGAATTAGTTTGTTTTTTTATTTTATTATCCTTGGGTTTTTTTCCATGTTAAATTTTTAATTTTTTTAGTTTGATTTTATTTTACGATTTCATCATTTAACATTAAATTTGTCAGGTATTGACCTTCTTAATTGAGCACAGGTCTAGAGCTTAACGAGCTGTGAGTCTGAAATATTAATCCGGGGTTAGTAGGCTTGCCTGAGTGCACCTAGTTTTTTTCATTTCTTTTTTAAAATCTTTTCTTTTTGTTTTATCATTTGATTTTTTTTTCACTTTCAATAAGACTATTCTGATTTTTGAGAGTAATATGGGTTGCCTTAGGTTTTTTTTTTTTAATCTTTTCTTAATCTACCTCTTTTAAAAGGAATTTTTTTAAATTAGATTAAACTAATTTATTTCATCCTTCAACATGAAATTAACTTGGTATTGCCTTGAATTTTTTGGGTGCTCTTTGTTAGATCTTGCTCTTTTAAAAATATTTTTTAATTAAATTAATTTATCTCACCATTCAACATTAAATTTGTTTTATACTGAGTTTCTTAGTTGAGTTTAAGTGTGGAATTTAACAGTTTGTGGCTTTAAAGGATTGACCTGAGTTTAAAAGGTTCACCTGAATTTGCTAGGAGTTTTCCCTCCTTTTTAACTCAATTTTTCTTTTTCCATCTTTAAATGTTTTCTTAGTTTTTTTTTTTTTCGCTTCCCATAGGATTTTCAATTTGTCTTGAAAATAACATGTGTTACCTCAAGTTTTTTTTTGGCTGTCCAATTTAGTTTTTTTTTTCATGAGGATTTTTTACTTTTGAATTAAATATAAGCATCAATTTTTTTTGTGCTTTGTTCTAGTTTCTTTTGAAAACTAGGTTGCCCTAAGCTTCGGGTTCTCTGGGTCACGAGGCAACCTGTCGAGTCGAGCATAGCTTTAAAATAGTCTATTTTAATTTTTTTTCATTTTTTTTTCAAATTGAATCCTCAATCTCTTGATTTTTATTTTTATTTTGGATTCTTTTATGAAGTTGTGGCCTTAAT
>Ga0325404_1003261_pt1 | contig 17352 bp, 7 predicted proteins | sample PopdelMetagenome_18_FD_205664 | JGI IMG/M metagenome (GOLD analysis project Ga0325404, IMG submission 205664) | Populus deltoides microbial communities from Bellville, Georgia, United States - Xylem-Control-R1 | ecosystem: Host-associated > Plants > Phyllosphere > Stem > Wood/Secondary xylem... | reverse complement strand
ATAGCAGCAGCAATCATAGCAGCTGCAACAACTGGAACTTTTAACTTATCCAAAATATATATTCCCTTCTCCATATAGTTTGTCCTAATCAGCTTTTGAGATTGCAGATCTTATACATAACAAAATAAAAAAGAAGAAAATGATTAAATAATTACTAAAATCACATAACTGACCAACAAAAGCAAGATTCAGTTTGAGTTTTGGAATTAAATAAGCATTAGGGAGAGACAAGTGAGGTGTGACAATAGAACCAACACTTGCTAAAGGCATGAGAGTGTCATCGGCAGTCATAACAGAAATAGAGGGCGTAGGGGACATGAAAGTAAAAGATAAAGAACGTAAAGACATATGATGTGATGCACCAGAATTCAAGACTCATTCAGAATGTGACATCCTGAGGAACTATAAGGCAACAGACCTACGAAAGAAGAAGCAGACATTACTTGTGATTGTAAGGAGAGAAACTTTAAAAATTCCTCAGCCAAAGTATTAGGATCAATGATAGAACCTCATGAAACTACTACTGTAGTATTGTGGTGTGGTGGTTTATAACCCTAAGTTGGTCTATGAACATTAGATTGTAACTGGTTGTTAAGCTTCTAAGCTTGATTCTATTATCTTAACTTGGGACACTAAGCCTTCTAATGACCTTTTTGCTTACAAAAATTGCACTTATCGAAGGTAACCCTTGTGTAAGGCTTATTCTGATGATTAGAGAATGACTTAGATGTTACTGCTAGGACAAAGGATTAGAAGCATAAACCATTTCCTTTTTAAAATAAGATTGAAGATGTATTTCTTCAGCCAATAACTCACTGACAACAGAGTGCAGTGGAGAATGATGAAAAATTGAACCTCTAAGTCCTTCAAAATCATTGTGAAGTTTTGTTAAAAACTATACCAATCATTGCTCTCTCCACGAGCAATATAGGCACTATATGCCTTTAATTATGCCGATTTGTAAAAGCCAATTGATCTCAAAGATCTGTCATAGTAGAATAAAACTTATGAATACTCATATTTTTCTAGTGAAGAGCTCGTATGTTATTCTCTAATTGATACTATTTTGTAAAATTTGATTGTATGAATAACATTTGCAGATGATCCCAAACATCCTTTGATATCTCATACTTCGCCAACTACATACCTATGGAATGCTCAACATAATTATTAATTCAAGTAATAATCTTTACATTGTTTGCTTCTCAAACATCTATCAAAGCAGCATAACCCTCATAAGTATTCCTAGTTATCACATAAGTTCTACTAACACTAACATATCCCCACATCTTTTTACCATTAAGGAAATTTCTTATTACATAACTCTTATACGAATAATTATTTCTATCCAACCTCACACTCACAGACTAAAGCAAATAAACTCTTTTAGTAGTTATAATTAACAAACAAAGAAAACTAGAATGCAAGAGAAAAGAAAAAACAAAATACCAAATTGCAAAAACTAAATAAATATCTTCTCGAAGTTATATGATCACTCCAAAAAAAATTGCAGAAACAGAGTGCAAATACCAGATTGCAGAAACTGAACAAATATCACTTCAATACCAGTTGGATCCGTAAAAACTGTGTTTGAGATTAAACCTTATTCCATGAAACCATGCTCTGATACCATGTTAAACAATTCAAATAAACAAAGAGAAATTCAAATATAAGAGACGAGAAGGGTAGGGTTTCATTGATATTGCATGATCACTTTATTCTGAAGAAAATTATGTTAGCCTAAATACAAAGAGATTATATATAGGCTAAAATAAAAATATTATTCTACCCTTAATAAATAAAACAAAATATATTACATTTCTTAACAAAATCAATCATAATTGATGATATTCACAACTAAATTATCATTAATTCAATAAACTCTAAATTCAACCTAAACGATTATTTTATTTCAACTAAACCAAACACAAATTCATAGCAATGTACTATATTTACCTTATTTATAGAATTTGAAAAAAAGGTTCCGACAGTGATAGCAACAATGAATTTTAAAGAGAAAATGTTTAATGATGCTTGGAGACTATAATAAGTTTTTTTTTTTTTGGGTGTTTTAAGGGCATAAAAACAAGTGTTTTGGTGGGTTTGAAGAGAGATAGGGGTTGGGGATGCTGGTTTGGAGAGAGAGGGTTATTGCATCTGTATGGGTTCTTCGATCCGATAAGGGATTTAAATGTCATGATATGTCACACTTTAAAAGTGTAATATGTTAATTGTCAATGTTCTGAAACGCAATAATTATCTTGTCATTTTTAAAAATAAAAACAATTAAATATATCATGTTTTTGAAGCGCCATAAGGTAAAAGTATATTGAAGAACTAATTTTAAAAAATCAATATATACATAATAAAGAAATAAGAAGCAACGAGAACGGGAGGAATACGATAAAATGGGAATTAGCAGATTGTTGTACCATGGTTTGTATCCAAATCAGAGTAATGTCTCCCCAGGACACCCAATGACCAAAAACAATCTGTCAGTGCTTGCTAGATCAAGGAAAGAGAAGCAAACTAAAGGCAAGGGCGTGTTCTCGCAATTCCATGCTCGATCACTTGCCGGTTAAAAAGAAGCCACCATTAAATATAATCCCTCCACAGCTAAGGCTTAAAATAACAATAATAATAGAAGTAATTAAAATAAACATAACCCACTTTGCAGTACGGGTTTACAGCCCCCCTAAATTATTGTTTAATTACGATGGGAAAAACTATATAATATGGCATGACCCGCTAATACCACTATAGTATGAGAGGAAAAAGGTTTCAAGGGAGAAGTGGGGAGATGGGAAAAGGAAAAGTGGCCTTTTGTTGAGTATTTCTATGCAGAGAGAGAGAGAGTGACAGGGCATGCGACACGCTCGAGAGAATAGGAAGCAGGGGCACGTGTCATGGTCCAAGCTAGAAAGAGAAGAGTGTAGTGTAATGCATCAATGCAGATGGCTGATTTCTCGGTGACCAGACCACAGCACGTGTCATGGTCTTTGTGAAGGAGGGAGTTAGTACCTAGATCGGCAAAAACCCATCATTTCTCCCTTCTCGTGTCTTGCATGCTATGCTGCTAGCATTCTACTATTACTTTCTACTCTTGCTAGGGTCCCCTTTTTTAATTTAATTTTATGATTATTAAAATAACAGTTAGAAAAAAAAATTAGTGATTTAGATTTTATAGTACAAATAATATTTATTCAGTCAAGATTATATCTTCTTATTTGTACATTTCTTCAGTTATTTAACATAGCCACGATTTTTTTTATCAATGGTATGAGTTTTTCAATCCAAACAATTAAAACAAAAATTCAAATAAACTTATATTATTTAAATTTATGATGTAACAAATTGTTTCAACCAAGAAAAAAAGATAAATATCTTGTTAATTTAATATGATCGTATGAAAATAAAAAATAAAATTAATAATTTGATTTCATATAAAATTATTAAAAAACAATTGTTAATATTTCTAAGAAAACATTTGATTTTAATATGAAAACTATGCAATCATCAAATTATTTTTTAAAATATATTTTTTAATAATCTTATTAAAAGAGTTAAAAAACAAATTAAAAATAAAAAAATAAGTGAAGATACGAGTACATGTTGATCTAAAAAGATAGGCAAGCATAAAGAAAAAAGCCTTGTGTGCGCGTCTAGAAAGCTAGGCTTGCAAGTTTGACTTTTTTTAAAAGGATGGTTGATACATTGAAATGCTTTTTTTTTTTAAATGATGAACTATGTTATCTTTCTAGGCAAACAAACAAAATATATATATATATATATATATATATATAATCCCGGCGCGTTGATATTTTAATCTAAAAAACCCAATATTTTATCCATTTTCATCTAAAAACACGTAAAATATTCTATGAACCATAATAACTCTATTTGCAAAGCCAAAGCGCACAAAAATGGGTCTAAAAACTTGTTATGATCTACTTTTCTAGAAAGATTAAATTTTTAAACCAACTCCATATAACTCTTTTCTTTAAAAGAAATTTATTGACATTAAAATTGATTAAATTTTACTTAGATAGTAACAAGATGGTATATTTTGTATCGGTATCTATTGAAAGTAACTAGTGGTTTTTGGCAGGTGAAGATGCATATGTAATATTCACATAACTTAAATTAAAATTCTTAAAAACAATTATATTGAAATAATTTTATTAAATTAACTTTTATGAACAATAATCACAAAAAACATAATCAAGTTTCTTAAAAATATAGAGAAAGTAGAAAGTAGTACATAAGACTATATGTTATTTGAAAAATGAATTCTTAGAAATATAATATTTTGTGTACTATTTGATAAACTAATTAATTAATAATTCGGTTTACATTTATCTACTTAATATTAATATATATATATATATATATATATATTCAATACAATTTAAAAAATTAACTTAATTAAATCCTTACTTGATTTTTCTAGGTTTAGAAATAAAATATCTATATTAATTATATTCTAGTACTTAATTTCTAAAATATATTTCAATCAAGTCATACGTAATTAAATCATCTTAGTTTAATTTCTGACTAATGGTTCTTAAAGTATGTGACCCATTAGGTTCTTAATATGTTGGTCTAAATATAAATTATAATTATAATTAAATAGAATTAAATAATTTAATTTATTATTAATTAAAAAATTAATTTATTTATTCATATGCATTGTCTAGCATCATGTCATGATCCCCCGAATATTAGAAAAGTTATTAGTAGTTTGACTAACCTTTTAGTGACCGGTTGCTCAGTGTAATTAATATCTTTTCATCAATAATATTCTAATTTAACATTAAAGCATGAAGTGTGTCTGTCATGTTAAATCATATTTGCTCTCTATATAATAGTCATTGATCGTTTGAATAAGATTTGAAACTCTTTTCAAATCTCATTCCACCTTGACCAATGATTTCTTAGTCAATACTATTTGAGAATAAATGAAATATTTTCTTTAATTCACCTAGGGTGATGAATCATCTCTTGATCATTCAAGTACCTTTTATATAGTTCATGCTATATCCAATGATTGCTATTTCGTTACCTCAATTAAGATAACATGTAACAGGATCAAAGCTTAACATTTTCTATATAAGATAACTTACTGATTTTAAGTCTAAGGATCACTTACACAACTATCACATGAGTCTTTCCATAAACATATATGATCTCTCCATATAGAATTCTTATACAGGTCAATTCAGTGTACATATCTTATGACAAACACCTACGTATTAGTTTTAAGTATCTTTTATACCTCAGCTTATAAGAACTGTTGCTCCATTTCATAAAGAAAAGAACATAATATATACTATTTTTTATGGCTATAATGAATGTTTAATATTTAAGAGAGTATCAATGAGGAATATTTTAAGAACAATACTTTGATGCAATAGAAATCTCATAATTATAACAACTTTATAATTTTCTTTGCCAAGCATTTTTTTCTCATAGACTTTATCTTTACTCTAGATTTATTAATTTAATATTATATGAATATTAAAGATAAATTAAGCCTTTATTAATAATAAATATGTATTTACATGAATATAATAATGTCACGTATAACCAACTGATTGGCTACAAGGCATATTAAACAAATAATCTCCCACTTGTATTAAAGTCGACCACTCATGTATCTAATACCGTATTGCTCCATATAACATTAATGTTTCTGCATGGATAGTTGCTTAGTAAGAGGATCTTCTGAATTCTTTTCGGTGGGTACTCACTTTATCTTTACATCTTTCATTTAATTGATTTATCAAATCAAATGGAATTTCTAAAGTACCTGATTGGATCATTGATGAGACTTTGGTTCCTTTGCTTATGCTAGGAACCAACCTAATTCATTGATAAATTTCTTGATCCAAACAACCTCTTTGTTTCCTCAAACGTGAAGGTGTACTCTTATTCAAATGTAGAATTATTTGTGCTCTATTGTTTAGAACTCTTCCAACTCAAAGCATTACCATTTCAGATCACACCCTACATTGGAAGCAAGTGACATTTCAATGATAAATAATTGATGAAAAGCCTTGAGAAAGCCCAAAGATAAAAAAGCCTAATAAACTCAAATGCTAGGGGCATTCTTAAATCTATAATAAAAATGATAGTTAAAACAAAATAATGATGCCCCACCAAAATAATAAAAAGGGTAAATCAAAGAAAAACAACAAAATAAAAAAATATTAAAAGACACAACAAGTCAAGAACATGATAGTTATCCTAAGTTTTTAAAACCTTGAAATACTTTTTAAGCTTTATGAATCATTTTCTTTCATATCCAAGAGCCATAGCCTATATTACATGCCTTTAAAAGTTCTTTTTAATCATGCAAGAAAGTAACCTGGACCAATAAACAACGCTTTCAAAATGCAAAATAATTTTTCATAAGATCCGTGACATCGTAAATAAGCTACTCATTATTATTCTTGCTGATAAAATAAATGCTTAAAAAAAGACAAATTTTTCTCAAACAAAACCTCAATCTTTTACTTGAGCCTCTTGCTTTGAAACCCATAAAAGTAGAAGGTCACCCAATCATGTGCCTTCACTAATTTCAATCTTGTCGACACAAGAACAAATCATCCTTTTTTTCAAAATATTCCAAGGGAGTTGCAATATTTTAAAAGCAAATTGTTTAAATTCATATTAAAATAATTTTTGTTTCAAAATGCAAAATGTTAAGGATTTTAAAATTCATTAATGATAAGAATTTCTTCATTAAAACCAAGCCAAAAAAAGAGAGAGAAGGGTTACTCAAAGCCATTATTTGTTCAAGTCATTAACAAAGCACACTTTGGGGAAATGGTCAAAATAAGGGGGTAATGTTATATTTAAAAGGTGATTTGATTCCTTCAAGGTAGCAAAGAAGAGAACGTTTCTGGCAGTAAGACATGGGGCATTATTTTTTACAAGAGGCAGTTTGAATCTTTCAAGATAACAAGTGACACTAGATGTTTTTAGCAATGAGACAAGAAAGTAATAAATGATCCTCTCAAATTGATCAACGAGACAGAGCATTTCCAATAAGTAAATGGATCATTATGGACATCATAAAGGTTGAGTTGTGTAAAATTAAAAATACTCTGGAAAAAGACTTACATGGACCACCTCAAGTTGGCTAAAAGCCAAACAACAAAGATGACTCAAATAAAAAATAACAAGACATCACCAATCAAACAACAAAGATATTGTGAAGAAATGAAGGCCTATATTTCAAATAAGATAAAGATGTATGCATGATATCTAACTTCAAAGCATCATAAAAATTGTTTGCGAAAATTCACAAGAAAATTCCCCAATAGGGTTCATCAAAAGGTAGGCAACCTCTAAAAGGCCAAATTTGAAAATACTTTTGAAAAACTTTTACTTTTGAGAAATCTTTGTATTTTTCAAATGGACGAATAGCTAATGAAAATTAGACCAACTTAAAAAATCTTTGTATTTTTCATCAATGGGCAGGTCGCCTATGAAAATGAGACCAAGGTTGAAATCACTTTCATGTATTTCACAAACAGATATGTCACTTGGAAAATAAGACCTTTGTTGAAATCACTTTTATATATTTCATAAATGGGTAGGTCATCTGAAAAATGAGACCAAGGTTGAAATCACTTTCATGTATTTCACAAATAGGTAGGTCCTTTGAAAAATAAGAACATTGTTGAAATTACTTTCATGTATTTCACAATTGGGTAGGTCACCCATTACAATGAGACCCATGTTGAAAAACTTTCATGTTCTTTTATAAAAGGGTAGGTCACCTGGAAAATAAGACTAATAATGAAATCACTTCCATGTATTTCACAAACAAGTAGGTCACTTGGAAAATGAGAACAAGGTTGAAATCACTTTTACGTATTTCAAAAAACATGTAGGTCACCTTGAAAATTTAACTAGTGTTGAAATCACTTTCATGTATTTCACAAACGGGTAGGTCACATGAAAAATAAGACCAATCTTGAAAGCACTTTCATGTTTTCACTTGGGTAGGTCGTCTGGAAATTGAGGACTAAAGTTTAAATCACTTTCATATATTTTAAAAATAGGTAGGTCACTTGAAAAATGAGACCAGTGTTGAAATCACTTTCTTGTATTTCATAAACAGGTAGGTCATATGAAAAATAAGACCAATGTTGAAAACATTTTGATGTTTTTCACCTAGACAAGTCGCCCATGAGAACTAGACCATTTCTAAAAAATCTTTGATTTTCTCACACCAATAGGCAGGTCTCCTGGAATAATTAGACTTAGACTCCTTAAAAAAATTTATATTTATTTTCATGGATGGGCATGTTATCTAGAACAATTAGACCATTTATGAAAATCTTTGAATTTTTCATTGACAAAGTAGGTCGCCTCTTAAATGACTAATTTTTAAATTTCACTATTTCTCAAGGAAGGTCGCCTCTCAAATGGCTGAAGTTTTGCAAGATTTGAAAAAAAAAAAGAGGTTTTCATGCTTATTTTTCTTTACAAACTTACAACACAGCCAAAAGAAAATAAATTTTCCAATTCTTTTGCACCGTAAATATTGTAAAGAGAAGGCAACTGTCATAACCTAATTTTGACCCATTTGCTTTTAATTTAATTTTTAAAAGGGGTTAAGATTTGGAATTAAAAGATCGACGACTCATTTTTTTATCGAGTGTGCAATTTGATAATAAATAGAAGAATTAAGGACTATAATGTTTTTTCCTCCTAATATTCAGTTGAAACAAATCACAAGGATATTCGGTTAATCATCTTCAATTTTGATTTTTAAATTTGAATCAAGTTTAAATTTGAACAAGGATGAATTTGTTTTATTTGGAACTCCTGTATTATAAATACACATCCCAAATCACAGAAAAAAAAGGAGCAGATAAAACAATTTTATGTAGAGAGCAGATCTAAAAACAAAAAAATAAAGCTAAAATTTTCCCTCTTTCTCTTTAGGCATAAAAGAGACACCACGTCAATTGACTATCCCTCACTATGATCAACACAAAAAACCTAGTCCTTTTGTTTTTTTAGCCACTCGTTTATTTTTTTCCTCGGAAACAAAAGCCACCTGCAGTAGCACCGCATATGGTGCCTCTCCCTTTAACTATCAAACTCCCCCACTAGCTCATACCATCTATTTCTTCCACTCGTGACAACCACCATAAGACAACCCTCCTAGAACTCCTTCACCGACAACCATAGCAGTTGTTAAAACCAACACCACCAATTACCCATTAAAAAACCCAAAAAACAGCACCACAACTCTATACCCATATCCACCATCATCAATCATCTACCACAACCTCTCCTCCATTATCCATGATAGACCAGCTTCCACACCAATATTAACCCCCACTAAAATCAGCTTTCATTATTTCCCAAAACCACGAACACTACAAGATTTCACAGTTTTACCGATGGACACAATTCGTTGGTATAAGATTCAGACTTCGTTGGTAAATTTTTTACCAACTAAATCTCTGACAAAAAGTGTTCGTCGGCATGTCTTTCGTTGGTAATACCACATTCCGTCGCTAAGTCTGTCAGGAAAAAAAAATATTACAGATGGTTTTACAAACGGAAATTGCACGTAAAAAAATTCCTGCTAGAAATATACCAACGGATTTATTCCGTCGGTGATAATGGAATTTCCAGTAAAAAAATTTCAACTCTCTGTAAAATAACGATAGACTATATTCGTCTTTGAAAGCATCAGTGATTATGGCATTTTCAGTAAATATTTTTCAACTCTTTACAAAATGCCGACAGATATGTTCTGTCTGTAAATCCATCGGCAGGGTTTGTTAAAGTTTTTTTTAAAAAAAATTAGAATAAATAATATAAAATTATGTAAATTAATAGTAAAAAAACCAATTATGCAAATAAAATTTTATTAAACATAAAAATATAAAAAAAATAAAATTAAATAATATTCATTACAAATTGCATGTGTTTCAAAATAAAAATTAAATTAGAACATTGTCGGAGCTGGATGAGGAGGAGGAGGAGGAGGAGGAGGAGGTGGAGGCTGGTTGTTCCCGGGACCATAGGACCAAAAAGGGGTTGCACATGTATCACCACTCTATGAAGTCATGTTCATGACCATTTGGCGAAGTTGTTCATAATTTGCCTAGAGTTGCTCGTATTTTTCGGTGAGATGAGCCGTTGTTCATAATTCACCGATAGTAGCTCATATTTTTCGGTGAGATGAGCTATGTGTTGCTGCAAGGCCACAAACTCCTTAGATTGGGTGCTCGATACTGATTGGGAGCTCCCAACGGTTGAGACACTACAGGTCGCCAACAAGTTCTCGGCCATAGTGTTGGAGAGCTGCACACCTGATTTTTATCGGGTCCACCGGACGATCCTACCTCCATTTACAAATCCAGATGGGTCGAAGGATCATCCCCATATCTCTCCCTCAACTGGCTATTATAGGTCTCTTGAAAATTAAAAAATAAATCATCATATTCAATTCAAGAAAAATAATAACTTATGAAATAAAATGGTTGAACAAACAGACCACAAAGTGTTGAGTGTAGTTGTCAACGAACTGTTGCACCCCCTTCTGAAAGTCTTCACTCCGCACATGCATCTCAACAAACATCATCATCATCTATTCAAATGTTCAGCACATATATCGAGTTTTAGAAGTCTAAATAAGCTCATTCTTGTTTTGTTGGAAAGCTGAGACAAATGCTTAGAACTTTCATGAAGACTATCTATTCAAATTTGGACGTTAGCAATGATGTTTTGTTCAGACAAGAAGATAATGGTTGTCACTAAGTCAAGAGGTAGCCACCCACTCAATAATTAGTCATCAAATCAATAGTTTTGAATTTTAGCCTATAAAAGGAGGCATTTGCCATATATTTAGACATCTTGGTTTTCAAATCAAGATCATGTTCGTGCTCTCTTTCTTTATATTTTTGTAATGCTTAAGTTTTGCTTTTATTAATCTCTTATTTATACCTTTCATTTCCTTTACTATACTTATATAATCATGTTCTCCTCTTGTTTATTTATGTTTCTCTTCTTCATTATGTTTAACTAAGTTTATTATGTCTAGGTAAAAAGGTTTCACTAATGGTGTTAGGATAAGTATAATATAAACTCAATATGGACTTGAATGATTATATGTTAAACAACTTGCTATTAACATGTCTTATCATTTTATCTTATTAATTCTTAATATCTTGCTTGTTAAATAATTAATCTAAATTTGTGTTGTATAACACTTGGTACAACAAATACTTGGAACTTTCATAGCCAATCGTATGGTATAACCTACACCTGTGCTATGAAAGGAACTTGATTTGTTGTTAACATAAGTTATCATCATGAATTCCTAACAATATTTAAAAGTTTAGTGTTACTTAAATAAGATAAATAATATGATCATGTTAATAATTTATAATGAGCTATTAATGACAAATCATCTGATTGGAACCTTCTTTGTGTGTGGTTTCCAGTTGAGTAAAAAAAAGAGTTTATATTATATTTATTTGAAATACCATTAGTGGATCCTCTAACCTTGACAACTATTTTTATCATTGTTTAATCTTCACATTAATCTTACATCTCAAAGTCCTCTTTAACTCATCATCATCATCAATCTTTTGACCGTGTCAATATTCTCCTAAAATTTGAGGAAATTTTGTTCATTATTTTCCCTATTATTTAGGAGAATTTTTATTAACAAAGAAGGAAGTTTTCTAGTCAACAAAGGATGCTAAGGGGGCTGCATATCTAATTTCCTAAGTTAGGAAAGATTAATTAATGATTCTTCTAGTCTAGGAAGGAAACTAAATTGGCAGGTTTAAAAAAGAGAGATTTTCTTCATTAATTGTACATGTAAAACAAGAAAACCAAGCACAATAAGACAAGAAGACTTCATAATTAATTCTACATTCAGATTAGATTTCCTAGTCCATTTGAGACTTTTTAAGGGTGACAAATCTGATTCTAGCATATCTAGAATATTAATTTTGGATTTTTATTATTTTCTTCTTAGTCTTTGGTTTATTATTACTTATTTGGATCAATTTTATAAGTGAGCTCAAATCAGCCCGTATATGGGGATACATTAAGGTTATTTGACGCATTATATAAGTGTTTTGTATGTTGAAAAGCAGGGAGCCATGAATATATGAAATAAACTTGTGTTTTGCGTCATGCAACATATTATTTTTGCTAGGACAAAGATCAAATCTGACTTATCAAGATATAACTTACCTTGTGGCATCATTCAATTCAATTCGAATAATGTTTGTACCTTGGGACAGGTTTCCATTGTGTCACACTTCTCAAACCTGATTTTTGGCTTTCTTAGGGAAGTATCATCTTTATTGAGGGTTGCTTGACCATGTGATTAAGAGTTTCACATCATCTTCACTTGCTTTGTTCTTGGAATTCTTTCCATTTTACTTATGGATATGTTCTTCGAATAAACCTGTTTAAGCTTATTCTCAACAAGACAATATTAGTTCATTTTCTATTTAATTGTTAGCATTAAAATATATAAGAATTTGAATATATGACCTAAAGGTCAACAATCTCCCATTTTTAACAATGACAATTAATGTATAAATATAGATATCTAAAAAATAAGTATCCCTCTAGATTTTACTATATAATGTTTCGAAGACTTTAGCAATCATAACCATTCTATAGTTTGTATTTCTCCCCCTTTGTTTATATAGTTTTACAATAGTTATATTCTCTTTCCCTTGTTCATATTTGATTTTATATATATATATATATATATATATATATATATTGTCATCAGTGAAAAACAATCTTCAAAAGTTCTAATATTAATTACACATTTAAAGATAAAATACAAATACATTAAAAATATGAAAAACAAATGTATAACTAGTACAAGATCTAAGGTGGTGGATAGTGAGAGAGTAGATTAGTGATAGGTCCCAATCAAGCTATGACTATGTAATGCAGAATTTATTCTACTTCGGGTGAGAATTAACCTCAAGAATTGTATTTGAATGAAATAAGTTGCCCTTTTCTGATTTCCCAAAGGGTCTTTTTATATAGGAAAGAAACTAACAAACATTCCTAATTCTGAGATCGTATCCCTCAGAATCAGGACACTACCTTCTACTGGCAATCAACCACTTCGGCATTATTGAAAGTCAAATAACTAATAGACCTATTCTTAAGCACATAGACCTATTTTTAAGCATGTATGCTTTGTGGGCATGACTAACAAGTTAGACCATGTCCTTGGTCACAGGTCCATGCGTGACAGCAAACAATTAATCGAAATACTTTGGGTTTTTTACTGCTACCCTTGCAGATCTTCGTGGTTCACTTCGTGGCTCATCAATTAGCCATCATATCTCTTATCTGTTATGTATCGCATATATGACGCACATCCTCTTGTATATGATGCACTTGACTTTCAATATTCTGCAGTAGATCATCTACCTTAGACTTGCAAGTACTCATACCAAACATTGTTTCAAACTCATCATCACTACAAACGCGTTGTTGTTCTTCCTCATCATGTTTTCCCTTAGCATGAACCCCAATTTAGTCTCTAGAAACCCATGCCCCATCCTAATTCAACACAAATTTTGTTTTGGTAAGGGTTTTATTGTCTATCTTTATAAAAGGTGAATACAGTATCCTATCCATAATTGTCAACAAAATCTCAAAATGGATAAAGATGGTAGTAAGGCATTGACCATAGGAAAGGGATTTTTGCTTTTGATCATGTGCCATGATCAAATTTCTCATCATGATATAAGATAAATTAATTTGACAACCTCTAATTATATAGTCAATTAAGCACAAATTCATAAATGTTACTTCATCAAAATGCCCCTTCTTGGGAAAAATATTGTGTGCTATGATTCTATGCAAAATTCTTGGTCTTAAAAGCAAGACTTGGCTCTTAATTTTTGCTTTAAAAACAAAATTGTATCTACCAGCATGTAATACTGCAACCTCATCATATGTAAATCCCTTTATGGTAGGTATTGAGTTAACGTCAAACACTCTAGGTCCTTCATTATATATACTTAGTATCTTAGTTAAAGTGTCACAATCAAATTCAATATGTTTGTTTTGTAAACTACCAACAAACATAGACTCCATATTAATTCTCATGTTTGCAAAGAACATCCTAATTAATTGTGGATATGTTGGTTTTTTAAAATAATACAAAGTACTCCAACCCATATGTTCAAAGATTGTATCTATTCTAAATGCACATAAACCAAGTCCTAAGCCTCTTTTTATAACACTAGATTGATTTGAGAAAGAGCTTCAAGACCTTTAAATGTTGTCACCTTCATAGAAGGTGGGATCATTGACGTGTTTACTCCTTGATTCCACATCTCTAGAGCTCTTCTTTTGTGCCATTACTCTTTATTTTCCAAGAAATTGACTTCAATTGGGCTAAATTTAGTGGATTTTTAGTGAATTTGAGGGAAGAGTAACGGTTAGGGTCTTTCTATTTGGTAATTTTTGTTCTTCTGCTAGAAACTAACACACGCACACACTATTGAGCAACTGATTGCTTTGGGTTAAGTTCAATCAGTCGACTGGTTGAAACCTAAAACGAGAATCTTTCAAAATTCTCTTTTGATCCTTTCTTTGCACTTAAAATGGAAACTTTTCATGTAAAAATTAAGTCTAAAAAGCAAAGAAATAAAAGGGTCAAAATCTTAAAAATAACGCAGTAGCCTTGCTTCCAATGCTCTAGCTCAATCGGTCAGCTAGTTGATCTAGTTGTATGTACTAGTTGACCAGTTCACTTAAACCTTAAAAATTTCTAAATTTTATCTTTCAAAAGTGTTTTATAAGTCTAAATACATCTTTTTGTCCAACTTGTTGACTGAAAAACTAAATCCGATTGAAATATAAAAAATTACTATCCATCCAGTAGCGGTGCTTTTTTTTTCTAGCTCAACCAATTAGGGGTTGAACTGGCTATTACAAATCAATTAATCAGTTCATCTTAGACTTGTACTATCAGTGAATTTTGCAACAGAACAAATAATTCATGCCAAAAGGGTATGCATTTTATCACTTAAACATGTCCAACTTATTTCCAATAATGTATACACAAAAATAATACCTCAAGCATCTTTAGCATGAATAAAACCTAAATTCCTTTGAATTTCACAAAAACAATCCTTACTTAAAGGCTTATCAAAATCAACATGTTAATAAAAAAAAAAAAGCGCATCCAAATAACTAATCAAGTTTAACTCTCTTCATTTCAGATTCCATAACCATAAATCAATTGTACCATGCAATTTGAAAAAAATATTTTATGGCACTAACATGTAATTTTCCAAGGCAAGCAAGCTTGAAAATGTGCACATAGACACACAAAACATAATATCGAGTCTATTTGCAATTAACTAGAAGAGAAATGATAATACCTTGATATCTGATGATGTCTATATTCTTATTATTTTTATTCATATCAAGCTTAGTTGATGTGTTACATCCCAAGTATATGGAAGATGATGTGAACCTCGTGATCATGTGGTCACGCAATCCATAATCAAGATTGAGATCTGATCCCAAAATGCCTATTCTGACCTATATCGCAAGTCCTTTCTGAACTCCGATTCACCTGAAATTATACCTCAACATAGCAAACTACATCTTGAATCTTTTGGTAATGTTTCAGATCGATCCAACAGTTTGGTTTAGAGTTATGCTCAATAGCATAAAACTGGACTGTAAGAAATTTTACGCCAAAATTTAAATCTGACCCTTTTTGGATCGAATCACCAAGTTTAATGGACAATTCCTTAGCATCTTGTTGAAGCCTTTGAAGTTTTTTTCTTGCACACACCTGCATCCAACAATATTGTATGAAAGTAGTAGCCAATAATAATTTCAAATAAGCACGTCTTGCCATCCACTTGCTTATATATTTTTGAATGATAACCACTATTGCTCTCTTTTGTTTTTCATCCTTTTGGCATTGAACTGAAGCTCTCCATTCTTCATGTTATTCATTAGTTTCTTTATAAATCTTTGCAAGTAGTTTAGCCTCGCGCTCTTTATCTAACCTCATATGAGTATTATGATCATAAACATTTAAAACTTGTAACCTCCATTTCTTTTCCTTACTCATATTGAATCATCTATGATTAGCCCCACTAATCTATTGCTTCATCAAAGCTATATCATCTTTTAGATCATTCATCACCCTAGTCAGCAGCTCAAGTTGTTTGGTGAAAGCTTGTATCTGAAAGTTGTTATTTGCTTTCGATGTCACTGATGCAACCATATTATTCGATAGTTTTATCCACATTTACCTGGTATTTTGTTCATGTTATATATATATTTCTTGGGAGAATACAAAAGAATTGGAGGGATGAGGGGATTAGAGTTTCCTATCAAATAAAAAGAAAGAGAGAAAGAAAGAGAGGGGGTGTAACATCCCCCATTTCTGGGATAAAACAACAATCTCATGTCAATAAAAAAACATAGTACTTAAATTTTTTTTTTGTATATATATATTCATGGTCTTCGTATTAACATCTACCGGAATTTCGACGAAGTACCCCCTATACCGGAAGGTCCTAAGTTACCAACATGTAACCTGTTTACACTTCTAACAGTTCGCATCTCATAACTTAATTCTCGACCCAATCATCCTGGGTTTCAATTCCACAATTATACTCACACCTATCAACCATAATATTTATGATATGCATTATATAACAAAATATCATTATGGATGGATAATTAAATAAATATAAATACATCGACATGAAATATGGTTATATGAACTACAGCGTTAAATTTATCCAATCAAGTTTAAACATTTATTATACAAATTAAGTTATACAAACATTTTCATGTTTACAAAATACAAGGGTATACTCCCTAAAACCTAGATTTCAAGAAGGGAACATAAGCTAGGATCTACTCCTTTCGTGCATGCGATGATCCTGAAACAAAATACATATTATTGCAAGGTGAATATCACAATAAATATAACAATATGAATATCTAATAATTTCAACAGGGTAACATGCATTCATATTTCATTTACTTCTCCCTTCCAGTTTTTTTATTAAAATCTCTTCCTTATTCAAACTATTAATAACCGTTCCCTCTGCCACTATCAACCTTCATTCCAGACCTTATAAGATCAACGTGATTACTTTTGCTTATCACATTACCGATACCAATTTCACTGGTATCGTCATCACCACCCTATAGGAGTCGATGTAAGGCGATCCCTTTACCCGGGATCCTAACATACACTAAATGTATGCTAGTCCATTCGTGGCGATCCCCTTACCAGGGATCCTAACATACACTAAATGTATGCTAGCCAATACATGG
>Ga0325404_1003260_pt1 | contig 17352 bp, 15 predicted proteins | sample PopdelMetagenome_18_FD_205664 | JGI IMG/M metagenome (GOLD analysis project Ga0325404, IMG submission 205664) | Populus deltoides microbial communities from Bellville, Georgia, United States - Xylem-Control-R1 | ecosystem: Host-associated > Plants > Phyllosphere > Stem > Wood/Secondary xylem... | reverse complement strand
TGCCCCAAATTCCGAATCATCATGTGCTGTAGATAGGATGCCATCAACGAAAATCTTAGTATCCATCTCTATTATCATGTGTTGAAGGTTGGCCAGAGCTTCCGCCATTAGAGGATTGGAAATACTTTTCGTTACAAGATTTTACAGTTTTACCGACGGACATAATCCGTTGATATGTGATTAAGGTTTCGTCGGTAATATATTTACCGATGTCCTCACCGATGAAATACGTCCACCGGCTTTCCTTTCGTTGGTAATACCAGCTTCTGTTGCTATATCGGTCGGAAAAACAAAAAAACATTTGCCGATGGTTTTACAGACGGAAATTGTGTGCCAAAAAAAGTTTCCCGCTTGAAATATATCGATGGATTTTAGCCCGTCGGTGATAGTGTGACATACCGATGAATTAAAACCGTCGGTAACATTGTCGGTGAATGTTTGGAATACCGACCGAATATATCCGTTTGTACATTCGTCGGTCATTGTGGCAGGCACTGTAAAATACCGACGGATTAAGTCCATCGGTGAGTTCGAAATACCGAACGAATATATCCGTCTGTAAATTCGTCTGTGACTATGACAGCTACTGTCAAATGCCGACAGATATATTCCATCGGTAAAACCTTCTGTGATTATATTTAAATATGTTTTTTAAAAATTATTTAGAATACATAATATAAAATTATATAAATTAATGGTTATAAAAACCAATTATGCAAATAAATTTTGTATTAAACATCAAAAACAAAAGAAATAAAGTTAAATAATATTCATTACAAATTGAATGTGTTTAAAAAAATATTAAATTAACTATTAAAGTTAAATAATATTCATTATAAATTAACATAATGGTGGAGCTGGAGGAGGAGGAGGAGTAGGTTGGTTGTTATACGGCTAAAAAGGAGGAGGCGCACAAGTATCACCACTCTGTGATGCCATGTTCATGACAAATTCACAAAGCTGGTCATGCTCCGCTTTTTGTTGTGCATCCTCCGCTTTTTGTTGTGCATTATTCGCTTTGAGTTGTGCATACGCCGTTGATAGGTGGTCGTATTTTTCGGTGAGCTGAGTCATGTGTTGCCTCAAAGCCATGAACTCCTTAGATTGGGTGCTCGATACTGACTAGGAGCTCCCAATAGTTGAAACAATACGGGCCGCCTGCAAGTTCTTGGTTGTAGTGTTGGAGAGCCCATAAACCCGATTTTTATCGGGTCCACCAAACGATCCAACCTCCATCCACAAATCCGGATTGAATTCCGAATGGGTCAAATGATTGTCCCCATATCTCTACCTCAACTAACTATTATAGGTATCTTGAAAATAAAAAAGAAATCATCCTATTTAATTCAATACAAATAATAACTTACAAAATAAAATGGTTGAACAAACATACCACGAAGTGTTGAGCATGGTTGTCAATGAACTGTTGTGCCCCCTTTTGGCGGTCTTGACTCTGCACGTGCGTCTACACAAACAGCTCCATCGAGCTCGGCTCACGTCAAAGAGAAGTAGCCTATAATGAAAAAAGATTAATTAACAACAAATTATTTTAACGATATATTTCATTTAAATTAATCTTACCATCTCTTTCGCATATGCAGCAAACGAAAAGAGCCGCCGGTGTGCGTTGTCACCGAGCCATGAATTGGCTGATTCTGGTTGCCAGCATCGGACTGTGAGCGTCGTGCGAACCGCTCAGATGTCACGTGCTCAAGATAGTGCGGCCATATATCTTCCGGGATGTATATCGGTTTGAAATCCCTCCAAACCGCCACATCGTTCCAGCTTTGGAGACCCTTATCTCTCGCGGTTTTTTTTGCCTTTTTTGGGCTTCATACCAAAAATCAGGCAACCTACTTCCATAGAGAGAAATTACAAGTTGAAACATAAATTTTTTCTTAAAAAATCTTGTATTGTTTTCGATGTTACCTAGTTGCCGCGTGATTTTCCCATACCCTCCTCATGACTTTGTCATGCGCCCTGTCCAGGCGAATTTATGCTGTGTATAAATAATTAGATAAATAAAAATGATACTTTATTTACAATTATATTAATAAATTATTAGAAATAAGCTGGAAATTGAAAATTAACACCAACCTCAAATTTGTTAAACCATGCATCGATTTGAGTTATCCATTCAGGATGTCTGGATACCTGACTTCATTCAAGTAATTGAATCTTCATCGACGATTTAAACGCCGATGATATTACTCGGGCGACCACAATGTTTGTGAACCTGAAAACAAATTAAATTCATGAAATAATATTGATTAGTTGTTCATAAATTATGTTATAATTTAAAAGAAAAAACTATAACCTTAACAAACTTACATTGAATGGTCGTCTTTCCACTGTGCCTCGTACTTGCGAGTGAACTAATTCCTCTGCGAAGGCACGCAACCTCTGCGCTTTGAACCTGTACTGGAAGAGGCAGCATCGGTTGACGGTGCAGGTGGCGTAGGTGCCGCTTCTTAAGAGGCACCTAAGGATACGTCATCCTCGCTGCTAGAAGAACTAACTGCGACCATACGTGAGCGACCAACTCTGGTTTTTGTTCTACGCATCTACACAATTGTATACGAATAATTATATAATTAAATTCGAATGTCAAAAAAATTTCGACAACACCTCTCCTATACTGGATACTACCCAAATCCACAAACCTGCAAATATTGACAAAAGCCACAACCAATTGATTCCATCTATACTAATATTGTACATAACATAATATCTATACATATAAAATTCATACTAATTAAAAGGTAAATTCAACATTAACAACATATTCAATCATTATATAAATACAAACAATAAAAAATATTCAATAAATTAAAAAAAAAAACTCTAGACTAACAATTAAAATTAATGCAAATAATTAAACACAAATCATGCAATAATGTAGTAAAATTACTAATTATTCCAACATATTCATTTACTTATTCTAAGGTAAATCCAACATTAACAATTGCAATTCAACAAATTATTCAATCATTATATAAATACAAACAATAAAAAATATTGAATAATTTCAAAACAAAACTCTAGACTAACAATTAAAACTAATGCAAATAATTAAACACAAATCATGCAATAATGTTGTAAAATTACTAATTATTCCAACATATTCAATTACTAATTCTAAGGTAAATTCAATATTAACAATTATAATTCAATAAATTATTCAATAATTATGCCAATACAACAATAAAATATATTAAATAAATTAAAAAAATGATAGAATTTAGGAATGAAAATGCATACCTTAATAATGTATTGATTTCAAGACTTTATCTACATTATAAAAATACACCAAAACAAAAAACATAAAAAAAAAACAATAATAGCTAAAACAAAAAAGAAACCCTTGAAGTAAAAAAAAAAAATAGAGGAAACACATACCTTTTAATCTAATGAAGATTCACAAGAACACTTGGTAGAGATTGTAGGTGAAAGCCTTGGAGAAATGAGAGGAAAAAAATCAAAATTGAAGGTGAAGAACAGAAGAGATGAAAAAATGAACTGAAGGGGCGGACGCTGGGATTTATAAGGCAGTTTTACCGACGGATATAAAAAAATATTATTTTAATTTATTCCATCGGTGACCTTTCAAAAATCCATCGGTAATTTTTGAATTTCGCACCAACATTTTTAAGTACCATCTATATTTTTTGCTGCCAATCGGTAATTCCGTTAGCAAACTCACGCGGTCAGAGATGCATTTAATTCATCGCCCTTTGGAATTCGCATTGTCCGTCTGTGATTTTGTCTATAATATTGACCCACCGACAAATGACCGACGGACTTTATTCCGCCGGTCAAGTCGTCGGTGATTGTGGCATTTTCATGTAATTTTTTTTTGAACTATTTTTGAAATGCCAACAGACTGTTATCCGTCGGTAATTATGGCATTTTCAAGTAATTATTTCCAAACTCTCTGTGAAATGCCAACGAATCTTATTCTGTCGGTAGGGTCGTCGGTAATTGTGGCATTGTACAGGAAAGATTATCTTTGGATTGCCTATTTACCTTCTTACAAGAACTTAAATGATAAACTGTACATTGCACAAAACAATAACAACACCACTTAAACAATACATAATATATATTACATGAAAAAAATGTTTTACACAAGGTTTCATTCTGATAGTTAGTATGAATTTTCTTCTTCTTCGTCGTCAATCGAATTGTCATCACATTCATCATAATCTTCAATATGGATATCATGATCTTCATCGACATTTGCTTGTCCGCTAGTGCTCAAATCAACATTCAACTCCTTTGGGTCAACATCAACAATACTATCATCGAGAACACAAAAACTTGAATTTTCTTCCAAGTCAATCGAAGGAGCAACTCAATATGGGTCAACCAACTCATTAACTTGAAAAACTTCATCTCGCACATTTGTGTCTTCGTTCTCATCCTGAACAAGCTCGACACAACCCCTGGGTTTTGTTTTTAAAACGGACAACCAATCCACTCTTTATCGATCATTTCTAAAAGAAGGGGTGTATGTGTAATAAACTTGTTGACATTGTTTTGCAAAAACAAAGACATCATTTACATTGCGGAGTCTAGTTTTTGAGTTGATTTCGACCTGACCATAGTGCGGATCAAATCTGATTCCTCTGTCAGTCATGTCATACCAATAGCATTTGAATAAAAACACTCTTTTCTGCTAGCTATGATATTGCAATTCGACGACCTCTTCTAATCTACCATAGTAGTCAACTTTTAACTCACTACTAATCGATCCTTTAACATAAACACCGCTGTTGTATGTCTTTTTTCCATGACCGTATTCTTCAGTATGGAAAACATATCCATTGATAAATACCCATTGTAGCACTGAACTTTTTTTTCAAGGCCCAGGTTTAGTGAAGACAATGACTTAGCAACACTCTTCCTCATTTGATAAACCTTGTATATAATGTACATCAATAAACAGCAAACGAGAATCACGTAATGACATGCATACAATAATTTTGTAAGTGAGAATGAGTTTGTGATAGTGCTTACATGTGTTCTGAACCATGTGACAAATTGTTAATCTTGTAATTGAAAGATCTGGATTCGGTCAGCTGTGAGTTATTGGACAACAAATATTGCCCATGTTTCCTGCAAGTGGTAATGAGTATATTATATTAAACAGTATATTATTGACAAAGTGTAATTAGTATTACACATATATATACTTACTGAATAAAAGGTCTTAGCTCATCACAGTTAAAATAAAACATAATTGTGTTCTTGTTTGAACTCAATTTCTGACAAATATCTTCCTCTTACGACATTTATATGTGTGGGTCATCCAGGATTGGAGAATATTGACAAGTTCCCAATGAAAGACACTTCACCGCCATCATCATGCCGTGGAACACGATTAATTCTCGTTCTAAAATAAGGTTTGAAATAGTACTAGATAAATGTTGAGATCAGCTCAACAATATAGGCCTCACATATCGAAGCCTCAACATATGTCTTGTTCTTAACCTTTTTCTTGAGATTGAACATGTACCTGCATTAAATTAATCAAAGATTTTCAATTAAGAAAAACAAATAAAATACATTTATATATGAATTACATTACAACTGTAATATCTAACTGTTTGAATGAGTACATCCATCTATATTGGACTAGTCCTCCAACTTTTGCCTCAAACAGTAGATGTATGGGTTGAGTCAGAAAATAATGGAGGGAATATCATCTCAAGTTTGCATAGTATCTCGATAATATTCGTTTCAAGCCTCTTAATATGATCAACATTCAACTTGATGGAACATATATCTCTAAAGAAATGACTGATCTCCGTGAGTGCATCCCATATCCTCTTTGGCAACAAATCACGAAAAGCTAATGGGATGAGTGTTTGCATAAACACGTGGCAATCATGACTTTTCATTCTATACAATATGCATTCCTCCATATTAACCAGCCTTGATATGTTCGAGGCATTTCCATCCGGAAAACGTAGAATCTTAAGCCATTTGTAGACTAGTAGTTGTGCGTTTTTCTTTAACATGAAGCTTGCTCTTGGTTTTACGATCCGTGACTCATCACGAACTAACTCCATATTTTGACGGTTACAGAACAAAGCTACATCCAATATAGCCTTGATGTTGTCCTTTGTCTTCCCCTTCACATCCATGACGGTGTTGAAAATGTTCTCAAACACATTCTTTTCAATGTGCATGACGTCAAGGTTATGGCGGAGAAGATTGGTCTTCCAATAAGGAAGCTCCCAAAAGATACTTCGCTTTACCCAATTATGGGTCAAACCAAAACCAGGGAACTTCTGCTTACCTGATTAGAGACCAAACACAATGTCACCGTACTCTGATACAACATCATGCAATTCTTCACCAGAAAAACACGGGGGTGCAACATCCTTTTCAACTCTGTCAACAAAGAAATCTTTTCTGTTCTTTTTGTACCTGTGATTATGTGGCAAGAAACGACAGTGACAGTCAAAAAAAGAAGCTTTACCTCTGTTTGTTAGCTTGAATGCTTTGTTATTTTCCAGGCAGTATGTACATGCTAGTTTCCCTTGCGTGCTCCAACTAGAAAGCATTCCATAAGCTAGAAAATCATTGATAGTTCACATCAAAGCCGCCCTCATAAGAAAATTTTGTTTCCTTGATATATCATAAGTCAAAGTTATGGAGGACCACAACTGCGCCAACTCATCAATTAACGGTTGAAGACAAACATCTATATTCCAGACCGGGCTGCTCGGACCTGGTATGACCATAGATAAAAACATGAACTCTAGCCTCATACACATCCCGGGTGCCAAGTTATAAACTGTTAGTATGACCGGCTAACAAGAATAAGGAGCAACAATTGACCCGAATAGGTTGAATCCGTCTGTACACAACCCAAGACGCACATTTCTTGATTCAGCTGAAACGTGTTGATGCACACTGTTAAAGTGCTTCCACGCTTCGCCGTCAGAAGGATGCACCATCACTCCATCAACAGCATCATGTGATTGGTGCCATGTCATGTGCTCAGCAGTTCTTGGTGACATGAATAACCTCTGCAGTCTAGATGCGATTGAGAAGTATCTAAGTTTTTTATATGCCACTAGAGTCTTTCCCCTATTAGTTCTGAGTTTGTAACGAGAATGCCCGCATGTCATGCACTCGGTCATCTCAGCATTTTCAAGGTAATATAACATGCTGAAGTTAGGACACATGTCAATTTTCTGGTATCCTAAAGCTTCTAGCAGATTCTAATCCCACCTCCTCTCTTTGGGAATTATAAGATCACTAACCCTCATATTCTTCAAACCCTCGATTACTGGAGTTTCGACAACCCGCCATGAATCATCTTTAATCCATGTATATCATTCCACACATGCATCAAGTTCCCTAAACTGACTCGCCATCTACACCCCCTCCTAATCATCTCCTGTGAACTATGGATGCTTTACCATACATAACTAGGATTATGCCCTAATTAGCATTTAAAAAATCCCCTTTCGGGAAGTATCTACAATTGCTAATCTTGCTCGCAGGTGAGCGAGGTACATTAAGCAACTTACACCATTGCTTTATCATCCAACTATTTTAACTATTATTTTCATTTCATCATCACTATTACTGCTATCTTATCAATAACACGTCCTAATCTATGCAAAAAAGGACCGGATCTTTGTGTCGAAGAGAGAGTTGCAGAGGTATTTGATGACGGAGACTAGTGACTTATAGTGGGCCGGAAATCCAGGTAGAGAGAGGATGCTTGCTCTTTTATCATAGACTTATTATTAGCAAGAAATGGATGACAATGTAAAACTTTACGTCCGGACTTGTCTAGTGTGCTAGTAAGATAAGACCTTATGGTAGTGAGAGACATACTTGTTATAGTTGTTGTCAATTTTAGACAAGCCTTGGGTGTCGGTTTTGATGGACTTCATTGTTGGGTTTTTGAAGGATAATGGCATAAACATGGTCATGGTTATCATAGAGAGATTCTCCAAGTATTCAGTATTTGTGGCTGCCCCGATAGTGTGTATAACTGAGGTTGCTGCTGGGTTGTTCTATCAAAATATGATGAAGTATCTTGGAGTGCCTTTCAATATTATAAGTGATCATGATGTGAGATTCATAGACAAATCCTTGACAACATTACTCAACATTATAGGGATAAGACTAAAGTTTTCCGTTGCTAATCATTCGCAAACTAATAGGCAAAGAAAAAGGATAAATGCTTTGTTTGAGGAATATTTGAGACACTACGTAACAACAATGCAATGGCATTGGTTGGGATTGCTAGATAGTGTGCAATTTTGCTACAATCTTCAAAAGTCCTCGGCAACGGAAGCAAGCCCTTTGAGTTGGTTTTGGGGACACAACCCCAAACCCCTACCAAGATTGTTGTATGAAAATCTGGTGAGAAAAATCCAGTTGTGTATAGGTTAGCAATATAAAGACAATAATTGTTTGAGCAAGCCCAAAATAGTTTGCGTAAGGCTACAAAAAGGATGTTGAATTATGCTAACCGGAAATGAAGACTGTTGGAATTCAATGAAGGCTACAAGATGTTGCTCAAATCAACTCCACAAATCTGAAAGAAAATTATGAAGAAGACAAAACATCGAGAGTTGGTGCTAAAATATGATGGACTTTTTGAAATCAAGGAAAAAATAAGGGTTGATGCCTATAAATTAAAGCTGCCAGATTGGCTAAAGCTTCACCTAGCTTTTCATGGAAGTTATTTTAGACCTTTCCATGAAGATCAAGAAGATCAAAACGAAGTAAGTCGTAAAAAGCTCCTTTAATGATTTATAAACAGTTTGATAATGGTATTGTCAAGATCATGGATCATCGTTGACTCGGCTAATATACAAAGAATTGACGAACTGAGCTTTTAGTAAAATGAAAGAAAAACTTGAAGGTTTTGTTATAAAATAACATATATTTGTGGCAATTAAAAGATAAAGTGTAGGAATACTTCACCTCTATTCTGAATAGGACGCCAAACTCTTTTGGTTGGGGGGTTGTTAGAGTTCTAGGTGCAAGCACGCACCAAAGTATGCATATTATCTAAAATTTAGTAGCGAAGGATAGTGGCAGCCGAAATTGGGCAGCAGTGAATTCGCTAGGTAGCGTGTATTAGTTTCGTGCGTGTCATGGGTTCTCGATTTGGCATGAAATTGGACAGGGATGATGAACTTTTCAAGGTGGAAAAAACATAACTGGAATGTCAGTAAAGAGCTAACATTTAGACAAACAAATTTTGGGTTACATGTACAGCAATGTGGTGCGTAGTTATAACGATTACAATCGTGACATCATGGGGGAAATGGGTGTCCAAATTATGGGGACATGAATGTTGAACATGGGGGATTGCTCCTCAATACACTAAGATCATGTGTCAAAATCATCCATTAAGTTCATGGGAACATAAGGGAGAAAGTGTCCATTTACTTCCTAAAAAGTAGGAATGATAGTTATATGCTTTGTAACTTCTCATATTTGTCTATAAATAGGCTTGAAAGGCATTAACTGTGTAGTATGCAATATTTATGTATAGCACACACACATTTGTATCGTGTAAATCCTTTGTTTACGAGATTACTAAAAGTTGAGAGATTTTCTTGTATTTGCTATGTGCTTTGAGATTATTTACTTGTGTTTGTTATTTGCTTACGATAAGAAAATTATGGGAACCTTTTTAAGTTAGCGAAACACGTAATTGTAGGTAAACACGAGTGAAAGGAGAGGCAAACCTCAGTCTAGTTGGGACTAGACAGTCGCATAGGGCTTAATTTTGAGGTGAACAATTTAACCCCACCATAACCACCTCACCACCAACTCCTCTTTAACGATCACCTTGACCACCATCACCATTATCTCACCATGACCACCTTTTCCACCACGACCACGACCATCTCCTTTACCATCACCACCAGCTCCTTCTCCATGACCACCTTTATCGTAAAAAAATATTTACATGTAAAATATTTTCATAATTTTTTTTTCAAATTAAACATTGAAATTTTTTTTATATGTAAAATAATTTCCATTCGTAAAATATTTTAAGTGAAACAAATAGACCCTGGGTATTTGTTGTTTGTAAGCTATAATTTAGTTTATATAACATGCAATTTTATATAATCAAGAATTCAAACTTCAAGGTTTGAGGTTTGTGTCCAAGCCATTACATTTGACTTGAGTCCAAAGCTACTTTGTTTAAGTTTGTTTATGACTATTCAACTTATTGGTATCATTTACACTACAAAATAAATCTTGTATTTTTTTCATGGGATAATGTGTTTAGGTTTCATAAAAATATAATAACCAAAAGTTTTATGAGACTAATTTTTTATTCATCTATAAATTATTTAATCATATTAATTTTTGATATTATTTTTTTGTTAACAAATGATTTTTAATAAAACTTTAATTTAAGAGGGAATGAAACTTACTCTTACTTTTAATTTGATTTCAAACACAAGCATCAATCATCAATTTTTTTATTAAAATAATAATAATATTAACCCATCAATAACAAATGAGTTCAATAACTTCAATTCATAGAATTAAAAATCTGTTTGCAATTAGCACATGAATTAAAAATAAAAAGCGAATTAACACGGGAGTAAAAAGTTTTGATAAATAACATATTTTTTAATGTTGTGGTTTGAAACAGCAAAATGCGACATCAATTAATTATAACGGTTCATAAATACGACATCAATTATATATCATGTCTTTTAACAACAACATTATTAACGCAACATATAATTGATGTCACATTTCTGAACCGCGATAATTAATTGATGTCGCCTTTCTAAACCGTAACATCAATTAAATTCAATAATCATCCCAATCATTCCATGAAAACTCCAGCAACCAATTTCCCCTATATCTAAATCTAATAAAAAATGATTTTCATAAAATTTATTATTAGTTTGTTAATCTTATATTTAATTTAGTTAATGATTTCAGAGAGTAAGAAATTTTACAATCTTAACAAAATCTAAGAAGAGTTTCCCTTATTTTGGAACTATAAATTTTATCCTACTTAAAAATACCTACAAAGAACCAAATAACCAAACACGAAATTTTTATATTTTATAATCTTAAATAGCCTTAGAAATATAAATAAATAAACATATACACATGCAAAATAAGTCTCAAATACTTTAATGATACAATATTTAAGTAATTGAAATCTCAAAATATATCAACATAACATATCTATCTACATCTATGTTATTTACTGGATGACCTAGGTTCATCAATAACACAATTACATCTTGCTCTTACTCCTACTCCTACCGGAGTAGCCTTGTTCTTACTCCTACCGGAGTAGCCTTGTTCTTCATCATGACATCACTAAGAGTTAACCTCTCTCCAAATGTATCAAGTTCATTGCGACAAACATTGAACCATCAAAACGTATATGTGTATCATTTGCTTCTTCGTCAATATCATGAAGCACATATATAGTCTCTACGCCCTGCTGTAACAAGAACCAACCTAATATTAATAAAACATCAATGTTAAATTAAAATATCAATAAATAAAATCCAACTTTTAACATATATTAATTCTAAAAATATTTGATTACTTATGATAATTTGAACCCGTTGGGGCATTTTGCTTATATTACAAGTATATAGGTAAAGGAACTTGCTCAGGATTCGATTTAATAACCTAACATGTGATACTTATATACAAAGTCACATACTCCTTTGTAATCACTTAATGTATCTATGCAAATATCTCATTCTTTTGTACATCCCACTGTGAAACATAAGTTTGAAGATGACATAATCAAACATAATCATTATTTTTACCCTGATGGTTTATAACGTGTAAGGCGTCTCTCATATCGATGTCAACTTAAATGTGTTGTCTACAACCGAATTGTCATATAACTTGATATTGGCAACATAAGTCAACCATATAAAAAAATCAACGAGACCATTGATGTTCATCCCGTTAGTGCAAATAGCCGGAGTAACTATCAATTTTTCATCCAAATAAGGTGTCCACTTGACATGTAGAAGATAAGTTTTTTAAATATTAAACAACAATAATTTAGTGGAATTAAGCTTTTAATTTAACAAATGGTTCAAAAAATTCATAGATAACATGTTTATCTAGCTCGCTCTAGTAAAATGACAACATATGTGTTGGATTATTATCAAATACTCTACTAGCACATAACCTAGTATTACAAACATGTCTGATTAATTTTATTTTTAAAGTTACAATTAGACAATATAAATATTTATATAATTGCAAAAATAACATTTGCAATACCTATATCCTGGTGGAAGCTAAAGTGTAACCCTCATAATTTTGATAGTTATAGGTTGCAATCTAGGTATTTAGGGCTAGCCCACATAAAGATGCTCCTAATACCATAACTGTTATTAAATAAAAAAAACAAGTTTCTTTATTTTGTATTAATAACAAATATTTAAAAAGCAAATTGTTATTTTAAGTTATTCGATTCATACATGTATAAGTAGAAAACATCCCTCAACCTATTGGATCCATTTCATACATATAAGACATAAATGTTTGTATAGATGTGCCAAGACAACAAATCTTGATCTATATATGGTAATGACATCAAAATCATCCGAGAGCGTCAGATAAATTAATGGCACACATCTTCCCATGAAGTTTGTGAATAATACATTGCTAAACAAATACAATATATATGCTCTGACATACCTACATAACACATTAAAATTACCATACTAATTCACATATACTTAACTAATAATTAACATATTCAAATAATAATTTGATGGATACCTCCGCAAGATCTCGTTGTTAGTATCACCTGATGGTATGGTAAATGTCTATTTAATCCATTTAAAATGTATATTGCCCTTTTCAATTCATAAAGCGAGAGTGCCAATACAAATGCATACTCGCTTAATACAATTCGATTACACATGCCAATAAATATGACTACTTGTTCATTAATATAAATTCTAAGCAAAACTATCACATTATGTAATGTCGATGTCATTTTCCCATACCTAAGATGAAATGTGTGTATCTCACATCTCCATCACTCAATTAGTGCATGGATCAAGTCGTGATCAAGCTTTATGTGCTCCAGATAACTTATGTATAAAAAACTAATCTAAAACACATATGATTGAACTCGCTCAAGCAATTTCATTCGCTTATGCGCATGAAAATAAATGATGGCCTTATCCTGTATAATAATTTAAAATATAATTACATAAATATATAATACATGTAACGTTAAGTAATGGAAAAACTTATTTACATTAAATATTTTTATAATCCCAACAAAAATATCCTTTGATTAATGTTTATCCAACAACTGCAGGACAAAAGTGTCAGTGGGCCCGACAGGCATGTAATATGACTTAAAATCTCCATGAAAATAATCATGCTGTCTGGGAATGTCATCATCATAATATGGCCACTCAACATGAGAATAAAATCTACCACCTCGAATGCGTGACATTCTATGTATGAGTACATGTATTTGATGTGAAACAAGATAAGTTTAATATGCTTTTAAAAAAATATCATAATATATTTTAACAAATATTTATTTTGTCATATAATTATATTATCATATATACATTATCGATTATGACATGTTTTTCTATTATGGCCTATGTCATTTCATATGCCATACTATAATATATATGACCCTCTCTTGCATCCACCTTGCAATTAAGTTGACATTAATCGACCATTTCTAAATTTTTATTAGAAGTGTCTGCTTTAACTTAAAATCCGGTGTAATGAGTCCATTCTAATTTGTGTTATAATGGATGAAATGACATGTCATATGCTGATTTATAGCTCTGAATCGTGTAATAATCATTAATAAACTATGTAAAGTTTAAGTGATTCATAACATAACATGCAAGAATATATGAATATAAATGTTGAAATGTTTATCATTTACCATATATATATATATATATATATATGTTCTATCATTCAATCTTATTTTCTTTCTGAATTTCTTTATAATAATAAGGGTGTTGATCTGGAAAACTTGTTACTAAAAGTTGAATAACATTGCATTATGATATCTTGATCTATCCTTGCTCATTATCAATTAAGCTTGAATTGATGAGGGGCAAATTCTTCCATGTCGAATAAAGTCTTTTATTTCACGTCTTTGCTTGATCCAATAACTATTACACCTATAAAATATCAATTGCAATAGGGTTGAAATAGGCTTTGCACAAGCACATTTCAGAACATGATTAAATGATTCTAAAAGATTAGTTGTCATTTAACTATACGAGTGATCATCATCATAATATAATGCTCTTTTTTGATTCTCGTTGAAACTATTCTTGATATGATAAGTTTAACTTATACATTCTTTCATACCACAAATCAAATTTTCATCTTGAAGGTTCATAACACATCTTTATCAAATTTTTTTCCGTAGATGATTATTTGAATTTATAATCGAAGTTGCTAATAAAATATCAGGCACAATATTGATGTTATCCTATAGGTTCACGTTAAATTTTTGTTACTTCAATCTTTATGCTTACATGTCTATATGATATTATACATATACATGTTTATCACCGATAACATATATTTGTAAGAAAAGCAAAAATCATCTTCAATTATAGTTATCTTTTTTGTCAAAAATTGCAAAAGCCAACGGATGTATCCTATTATTTGCATCAAAAGCAATTGTAATTAATAACTTCCCATCATATTACTTATACAAATATGTGTTATAAATATTGATAAATGGTTTACAATACTTGAAACCTTTAATACAATCTTTAGATGACAAAAAATTTGTAAAAAACTATTGTACTATCATCAATATTTTCTTTGTGTGTCCAATCAATAGCTGTTCTAGGATTTGATTTTTTTATTGCTGATAAAAACCTTGATAAATTTTCAAAATACTCCTCATGTGAACTAGAAAGATGCTCGAGCACAATCTGTTTTGCAACTCATACCTTGTCATATGATATTTTATACTTATAATGCAATTTTATTTCATCATTTATGCTTGTAAATGTTATTGAAAGATTATTCATTACAAGGGTTGATATAGCATTAACAGAAACATTTGCATCAAGTTGATAGCGGTATTTTTAGACAAAGATTGAGGTACATGTGTATGACACTTTTAACTTTGTTATCTCAAATGAATCTGACCTTTTATGATATCCCCTACGTAAATACCACTTATATTTAGGTGCTTGCATACATTGTAATTGAATAAATATTGAGTTCAACCGTTAGATTCAGTATTTAATCGAATGTGTGATATACCACCGTTTAATTGCATGAACCACTTTTTTTTACTGCTAATTGTTTGTCCAATCTTCAAATCAAAGCTTTCTGGAAACATTTACAACTAAGTGCCCAATGATGATAAATAAAAAAGTAAACCTAAAAACATCTCCAAATTCAGGAACACAAGGTATTGTTTTATTATTAACATTATCTTCAACCTTATTATCAATATTATTATCAACATTTACTGTTATTTTCGGGTCTAATGTCTCTTCATTCTCATTGTTACTAAGTTCATAATAATAAAATATATGTTGATTAGCAAATGAATTATAAAACATAGTATCGTTGATATTTCATAGAAAATCATCCAACAATAAATTGTTTTTCCCTTTACTAAATAACTTTAAAGGACAGATAAAAGTTGGGACACACAAAGATTTTGGTCGACTACTCATATACAAACTACCATGTTCAATTCGCATTGGATGAAAGAATTAATCATTTTTTCTAAAACTGCCATCATATATAATCAGTACTGGTTAACACTGATGCTTACCAATTTGATATCTCAAAATTATTTCAACATCAATATTACCAGTCAAGTCCATGCCAAATAGTTTTTTTCATTTCCACACACGACATGCCTAAATTACCATATAACAACAAACTACTCCTGCCATTATATGTGATAGTGCTGTTCACATCAGGAATAATAGTTCTACCGTAATGACATAACATAAATATTTTATAAGACATTCTGCTAAAAAAAAAAACTAGTCAGCTTATGGTCAATTGGTTATAATTTTAACTAAATTGCATTATCTTAACCCTAATAGATAAAATTTATAGTAAAATCAATCAAATTCCTAAATTTAACGAAGCATACTTGACCAATATAATTCATGATATCAAATCTAATTTATATTTTCATTCTCAATTGGATTAAATCAAACCCAAATTCATAGCAAATTAAAACAATTCAAAGAAAATATAAAATTTAGCAACTTATCCACATTCAACACATCGTATAATTCTTCATAATTCTACCTCATTTATGCTCTATTGCATGAAATCATCAAGTATAGTGATATCATCAATAACTAATTCCAACAATCCACATAAAATTCCTAATTCTACAACTTATTCAAAATTTAAAGCAATACATAATTATTTGTAAGAATTAATTTGTAATTAATTTAACTTATTTTCATTATACATAGCTCATTTATCATCAATTCAACAAACCCTAAATTCAACCTAAACCATAAACAATGATTTCATTTCAACTAAATCAAATAAAAATTCATAGCAATGTAGCATGTTTACATTGCTTGTGGATTAGAGAAAAGGCTCAGGCAATGATAACAGAGGTGACAATAATAGATTTTAAAGAGGAAAACATTCTAAGATATTTGAAGATTAAGATGAGTTTAATTTTTAGGTGTTTTAAGGTTAAAAAAAACAAGTGATTAGTGGGGGGGTTTCAGAGAGAAGAAGGTTGTGAACGGTGGTTTTGAGAGAGAGAAGGAGTCGTGTCTGTCTGTGTTTTTCAATTTGAGAAGGAGTTTAAATTTCACGACATGTCGCGTTTTTGAAGCATGACATATTAAGTTATCGCATTTCTGAAACGTGAAATGTTTGTTTATTGCTCTTCTGAAACACGACAATTATCTTATCGTACTTGAGAATAACAACGTCTAATATATTGTGATAATGTAAAATGTGTAATTTTATCAAATTTTTTTAGATAGTGTTATTTTATTAAAATTCTGAAATTATTGTACTAATTTTAAAAAGAATACTATTATATTGGACTAAACAATTAAGTGCTTTTTGGTCAATGTGATAAAGATTTTATTTTAAAATATATTTTGTAAAAGGTATATTAAAAAAATATTTTTTATTTTTTAAAATTAATTCTTAACATTATCATATAAAAATATTATATAAAGATACGAATAAAATATTTTTTTAATTTTTTTTTTAAAAAACAGTTGAAATAGTAAAGAAAAATTGACCACTGCACTGACTTGCGGATTCCAAGTACCCATTTAAATCCACCTCAATAACCGCCACACCCCTTTAACCGGTAACTCCACTCCTTGA
>Ga0325404_1003259_pt1 | contig 17356 bp, 13 predicted proteins | sample PopdelMetagenome_18_FD_205664 | JGI IMG/M metagenome (GOLD analysis project Ga0325404, IMG submission 205664) | Populus deltoides microbial communities from Bellville, Georgia, United States - Xylem-Control-R1 | ecosystem: Host-associated > Plants > Phyllosphere > Stem > Wood/Secondary xylem... | reverse complement strand
CAGACTTAATAACCAATTATACGACGTCGTGCCATCATCACATGATGCTTTGCATCTTTCTAAAAAGCTTTTCTTTTTTGTTTTGATCAAATGGGCGAAGGCATATTTCATTGTTGCTTGATATGCTCCACAGTTTTGACTATCCATCTTCTAAAAGAAACCCTCTTTTAACTGCTCCCTTTGAGATGCCCCTTCACTATCACACGAGAGAACACACAGAGGAGCAGGGTGATGCTAGGTTACAGGAGATGCACCTGTTCATTAGCCTCTACAATTTATTAAATAACAGGAGCGCATGCATGCACTTTTTTGTGTTCTACACACCTTGCAGTAATATATCAGCGGGGCGCTCGACCTAGAGCTATATGCAGTGAGGGGAGAGCAAGAGAAACTCACCGGTAGTTCAAAAGATTTTTGAGGGACACCAACACTAGTTTAGCTTCTGCAACCATACCAGTAATGACTAGAGAAATAAAATGGTATGCTGCCAATCTTTCCTTAGAGAATAGGTAAATCATAAACGATTAAAAACAAACCCCTGGTTAGCGTGCAGTTAGAATGCAAGATTGGAGTCATAAGCTAAATGAGAAATAATTTGCTTGACACACCAGAATATAGGAGAAAGAAGAGGGTGGGATGTTGTGTATGTTCTGTGTATCAAAGAAGTAACAGATTCTGGGGCCTTTCTCTGGTGTAAAAGAATTAAAAGGTGCAGTTCCTATAACACAAAATTGACTAGCTGTAAAAAAAATTATTCTTTTGGAGGGTATCCATAAAACAGTATTAAGAGCATCAGTGAGCAGCAATAAATGAGCTTAGCCTATTGGATGTCAAGCTATAAACTCTGCTACCCTGTGTGTAAATTCAGCCCTCCAAACTGTCTTCAAGCAACAAACAAAGCTAAGATAAAGCCTTGAGGGCATCCTGTAACTTCAAACAAAATTCCAGTCCAGCCAATGTATAGAAAAGGAAAGAATTGCTGAATCAATTTCTGTATGATGACTCCCTGTTATACTTCGAGGGAATTCTAAAAAGAAAGTCTTCTGACAACATGGCTTGGAGTGATCTCTAACTTCAATTTCTTCTAACACTACTTCAACTACTTGGAAAAAGTGCTTCAGTTTTAAGTACCTAACAGAGAAACTTCTAGTCTCTTTTTTTCCCATTTCTTTCATCACCTCCGTTTATACACCATTACCGTGTCTTCATTTGTTTCCTTCCTCTTATTCTTCCTAGCATTAGCTGCATCTCCTCTAGCAGCCTTTCCCACCACACCTTTTTCCTCGACTGTGTTGACATATTCAACAAACTCTTCATTAAATTTTGTCATATCACGAGATAAATATTTTTCCTTATCTTTTTCAGCAGTCTCCATCATTCCATCCAGCTGAACTTCTGATAATACCTGAAGTAGCTCCAAAGGAGTAGAAGCAGGATCAAGTTCCCAGCAACCCTTGGGAGCATTTTGACCTTCTTGACCTGTGAGCAGAACTGACGGTACCTGGTGAGAAAACCTAAACATCTCTTCCCTTGGGATTGTCCTGGTTTTGCTCGAGTCAGGATGCTGGCGAAACACTGTCTTGAAACCAGCAACTTTAACAAGAGGAGCAACAGCAACTCCTCTCTCCTCTTTGTAGTCCTCAAGCACTTCCATCATGTCATATTTGTGTATGACTTCATCCGGGGTACGCTCATTCCAATCGGGAGACCAGTTTTTATAAACAGCCCAAATATCACCCTTTCCAGGATAGATTTGAATAGTCCCTCTTGAACCCTTCACCCACTTCACCTTGTGAGAGAAAGAATTAAGAGACTTGTTGACTTTATGCTTCCCTATCCAGAAGTCTCCACTGGTCTTGTAAAATCCGGAACCAATCCAGTTTAGAGGGCCCAATTCACGGTTGCTTTTGGTGTTAAGCCAACTAATCCGCATTTTGAAAGGCTTCCGTGATATCACACTGTGAATCATGGCATAATACCGAGGCATCCCATCATCATCATCATAAGCAGCCCAAACCTGGTTATCACCAAATGAACTCTCTGTGCGATCCTTGTCAAAATCATGAAAATCTGGATCTGGAACACTCATGACTGGCCAATCATTGATGTTTGTATCTGGATCATCATTAGCATTAATTGGTGAAGGCTCAGTGGTGTGAGCTCTGTTCTTAGAATCTAGAAACTCTGGACATTCTTTCGCATCAGCTTTTGTGCCATCCTTCTGCTTTCCTCCCTCCTTCTTGATATCCTTTTCTGAAGTCTTTAGAGCAGTAGCCACACTGCTCCACTCCTTCACCTTCTTGGAAATATCCTTCTTAGCCCTCTCCATCAACATCTTTCGAATTTCTATTTGTGACAACTCACTTGTGCTATTAACTTTATGGTTGCCAGAAATGCTCCTCCTTCCTGCTTCTAAACTACTCTTTTGAGAACCAGATTCACCAACTCTTTCATTTCTGTTAGCCACCTGTTTTGCTGTCTCTCTTCCATTACTGTTTGCCCTTTGCTCATCAATGCACCTTCTCTTCTGCAGCTTGTCTCCTTTCAGTACAGAACTGGAACCATAACCACTGAATCCAGAAGCTCCATCAGCAACTGTTTTTGTTTTCCGGTAAAGGAATTCCTCTTCATGCTTTCTTTTCAATTTCTTAGATTGAGCACCTGACAATGTTGACGGTGCACTTCCAAAACCGCCATCTTTAGAAAATGCTCCTGACTGAAACTTAGGTCCCATATTTGTGGAATTTTCAGTCCTTACATGCCAAGTAGAATTATGTTCTTGGCTGTAAGAAGTCCATATAGGGGATGGGCCATTTCCATCCATGGATGGGAGAGGCGTCTCAACACCCAAGAAGGACCGATGACAGTTCTGACAAAGAAGGCTGTGGTTGAGATAAGTTCTAAGGTACTCAAATTGTGTTTTACATGCATTGCAGATTGTCCAAAAGGTATTGGGTTTGGAAAACAGGGGAGGGGGCGCAGGCTTCGGGCGCATAGCATTCTTCTGGCTCCGTGCATTGGAATTGTTATCATGACCAGTTGGCACTGATGATTTCCAATGTGGAACTTTTTGATCCATATCTGTTACATTCCGCTTCTGGTCATAGGCGATTCTCTTGGCTTTATTGGACAACAGATTCCAGGCTTCAGATATAATATTAAATGCCCCATGTGCTCCAACTGCTTTATTTTTATCAGGATGCAGAATGAGAGCCAGTTTCCTGTAATGTCTACGGATTGTGTCCTCACTTGCTGACGGTTCAACATCAAGGACTCTGTACCAGTCCACTTCTCCATTTGTTCTGTTATCAGCAGCCATGTGCACATCAAGAGTTGCTAAAAGTTGTGGAAGACCATCAAGTGCAGGATACAGTTTTTGAGCCTTCAGTGCAAATCTTCTTGCCCCGGCAATGTCCCTCTCTATAAACTTCTTCTCTGCAATCTCTTTAACTCTAAATGCCTCCTCTTTATTACATTCCATTTTCAACCGGTCACACTGTTGGCTGTCCTTTGTAAGTACAAGCCAATGCAATGTTGTTGATATCTTAATCACAACTATCAAATCCAAAACCTGAAGTTCCTACCTGCATCATCAAGAAACTGCCTTCAATTTGGCAAAAATGATACAAAAAAAAGAAGGAAACTATCCCTGTAAAGAAGGGAAAAAAAAGTCTGAATGCCCCACATGCATCATCAGGGTGCTGCCTTCAAATGGCAAGTCCTGATGCATCAAAAATGAATCCAAAACTAGGAATCTATCTGAAAAGAAGAAAAATAATGACCGAGATTCACGCCGAACAACACGGCCATGATTAATAAAGACCACAATGACAAAAACAGAATAACAAACGATTGCTTCTTGTGATCCATCAATTACATTAATTTAACATCTGTTGATCTTAACTTCTATAAATGATCCCATGGAATTACCGGAAAACATCATCGAACTTCCAAGATAAGCAAAACGGATTCGAAAACACATCATTCCAAAAATGTATAATCACAACGCCATGAACGATTCTCAATTATGGTAGGACCATGAAACAAATCAACAGGTGGGAGATCAAACAAAAAAAATACCAACAATCTGCTTGATCTCTAAGAAACAACAAGAAATGAGAGAACAAAACTCAAGGTGTCAACAAGTATCCCATTCAAACAAATCTCTCAGAAACTCAAGTTTCTTCAAAACAACACAACCCTCAATCCATAACTGAACACAAACACAAGTATTCAACTAAAATCAAGGCAAGCAAAAACTATTCGCTTCACAGATTGACATGAATTTACCAAAAACAAAACATACCCAATATTTAACACACAATGAGGTACGTAAATTCCAACAACAAGAAGTAACTCACGTTCAAAGTTAAATTCTCACTAGAAACCCACATATTATTAAAACACGTTACAAACTAGCAAAGCAATCCCAAATAAAGCATAATGTAAGTGCAAAAGCATAATGTAAGCAAAACATGTAAAAAAAATATCAAAAGCAGAGAAAAATAAAAATTACCCGTTATCAGAAACTTGAATCAAAGAGACCCCATTGACGACTTAGCTGCAAAATTGTTGATTTTGGCCCCTGGATCAAATAAAACTAAAAGGAGGGTTTTTTTTTTTTTTTTTTTCTTTTGGGGAAGCTATGAGAATTTAGAATTCTCAAATAAAATGAAATTCTACTTGTGTATATTAATATTTTTTTTAATGAAAAAGTAGAGTGGATTTTCTATTATTTATATGCAAAAAAAATGGAATGTTTTGTGCATGGTTAAACCCTGACCATGGTTTGTTTTTAACTCTGGTAAACAGTATTGACAGTTAGCTAAATATGGAAAACAAATTAATCTAGTGTCCAAGACAGAAAAATAAAAAAGAATGGTGTAAATTTTATGAGTAACATTTTTCTTTTTTATATTACATGTCTATTTTCAATTTCATTTTTTGTTTTTTTTTTAAATTTTGTCTAACATGATATCTGCCTAGTTCAGAAATTAGAAGAAGGCATTATTTATATGCAGAAATATTGAATTTCTTTAATTAAATTGAACAATGGAGCTTTCTTTTTTCATCCTCGATTTATAATTTATTGTACCAAATCCAAGAACATCAAAATGCTCAGTGAGTGATATCCGAGGTAATAAATTTAGCATAGATTTGCTTAACCATATGAGCATTTTCGATTCACCAACTACTCATCCGAACATGGTAGCTATGCTTTGCTTAAATGACAAGTTTCAAGGATCCCGGTCTCAGATTTTCTTGTTAATGTTCGCGTTGTAATTTCCTTCATATTGGGAATTTCATGTGTTCAAGCACAATGCGATAGATGGATTAGCTTGGTAATTTTGCGTTCAAGGCTTGTATTTATCCATCATTTCATTGCTAATATAGATAAGATTTTGCTCAACAATGAGAGTCCAATCCTAGATATGACTGTAAACGTCTGGAATGAAGGATAATGCTGCCAGTTTAGCACTTGGTTGGACTTACCTTATGGGGGTGAGAAGAGTTGCGAGGTTCAATCTGTATATCATAAGTGCCTTGCCATTTTTCTTATATTCGTTTAGGAAATTACAATCCAGCAAGTTTTGGCATTTTCTATGTTAGTCCTTGGGTAAAACAAGATATACATGAAAGATAGCAGTTCAACTCAGGTGCAGTTTACTCGGTCACAGATTATAGGCTTTGCATTTCACGATAAGAGAATTTCATTAGGGAGTGGTATCTTTACAACTTTTTATGGTATGAAAAACCAACTTATACTCAATCAGAGCTGTCTTCTTCTGTTTTCTACTGCTTGACAAAGTGATTGAGCTTATTGAGAAGATATTATTTGCTGCTGAGATCAGACATGTTGTTCTTCAGGCAAGTCCAGCATGAAAGGAATCAGAAATTAAACCCCACAAAAAAAAAGACGTTAGGATGATAATTTGATGTGATGTTAGCCATAAACAGGCACAAGGGAAAGCAGCTTTTAATACTAATCTTCATCAACCATGGTTTTCTTCCCATCAAGGAAACTATAGAGGTTGCGGGGGCAACTAGAAAGAGATACAAGAGAGTGCATAGTTGTTTTTTGATGGAATGGTTCATTCGTTCACCATTGAAGATCTGAACAGTCACTCCACTTCCCTAACTTGAAAGACAAAACACTGGTTACTTGCATCCAATTCACATAATATGTATAGAAACATATAATTTGGAACATGAGGCTAAACTTTAATGGATTTTAATGCAAAACCTTCATGCAAAGGTGACAGTAGATCTCTGTCATGCAACTTGCGGGCTTATTTTCAGAATTTGGAATTATTAACGAGTGAAGAGAGCAGATCTTCCTGTCCTGATAAGCAAGTTTTTGCAGAAAAAAAAAGTTTTTCCTTCTGTCTGATAAATTCTGTCGAGTTGGCCCACCAACATTATAAATTTTTGCTCATATTTGGTTAGCTTGACAAGCATGAACGCCTTGGAATTTGCAGTTGACCAGTCCAGTTTTTAACCTCCAAGAAAAGGGTTTGCAGGCATTGCCTTCTGCTTGTTTTACAACAAATTTTGATCAAATTTTTAACCTCCAAGGCACAGTCCATACAAGTCCTTCTAATCATTGAACAAATAATTTCCCACTTTCTTTCAACAAATTTCATCACCTGCTAGACAGCTAGATAAGTGAAGATACAAGTGCATAACCATATATCCATCACTTTCCATGAAATTATCAAGCATTGAACCACTTTGCAGTCCTGAAAAGATTTTAGCCATTGAGAATGCTGCGTAAGAAATTTATAAGATGTTTGGTCAAGAGCGGATATTTGATAACCAGATTTTAGGCATATAACTTGTTCATACTTCATATAAGCCTCACTATCATTGAACATGAGAAAATCCAAAGGTGACAGTGACAATTGTCCTCCTTGCACAGAGGAAGAAAACAATAGCTTATGACTCTGAAAAGAGCAGTTATATGATAATGAAGTTCACTTCTAATGGTGACCCAGTTGAACTCTTAGGCTCATGCTTTCAAAAAAATATAGCCATTCGCAACTTCTCACATATATCGAAGCAATACTAGAAATTTTCCAGATGTTCATTTCCCTCATTTCCTCATCCTTCTAAATGTAGACATGATAGTAATTAATCAGTAATTCAAACAAATAAAACCAATAAATTGATGATTAATCATGTCTAGTTTCTTCACCCTAGTCATTTTCTACCTAAAACAAAACATGGACAATAAACTTAAAAGAAAGCTGGAACTTCCAAATCAAGTTGATAATACTCTGTAACAAAAGCAACAGCAAACTCATTGCTAAGCCAAGCCATTATTAGAAAATCAACCTTTATAAAACGAACATAACAAATAATGATAATATTGAGTCTGAAACACAAGGATGCCATAAAACCTCACACAAGCTTCAAGCAAAATATCTTTGTAACTTACACATGACAACGGATATGCTTTACAGCACTCAAGCAAGAAATGATCTTTACCAAGTTTGCTTGAACTTTAGTTGTGGCACGTGTTGTTTCTAGTAAGAAATGATCTTACCATTTTCATATCCTTTATGAACATGTTATTTCACCTACATTCTGCATAATGGATTGCAATTGCAACTGCATACCAAATGATCTTTCATCTATTTCGCCCTCATCATGAACTTTTTCTTTCACCTATAGAAGTTCAAATCTTATTTCTAATCAAAGCTACACGGAGGTGCTTTTGATTTGTCACTCATTCTGAAATGGAGTTCTAAGAACACTTGAAAGTGAGTTTTCGCTTCTTCTTTCCCCCCTTTCAGCTGGAAATGAGCAGCAAGATGGTTGCATGTTATGAATGTATGATACATCACCTTAGATGCCTTTCCCACTTATCTAGTCATCTTATCTCGCATCTAATCTAAATTATGAATTTGAGAAGGTATTACAAGTCATGCAAATGTTGGTCCAAAATGTTGTCCATCATCATGGTCTTCAAGATAATTTAAGACAGTAATTTTTATGATCAGAACAGACTCTCCAAACAAAAATTTCTAAAATCAAGTGCTTAAACAAGTCTGGAAGTTGGACTCAAATCCTTATGTTGTTCTAGTAACTAACGATTAGTCAGAGCCAGCGAAAACCACTAGATGAAGGTTTTCACTGATATCCCTGACAACATCCACAAATTGATGAAGCACACTCAAAACTGCAGTCTCTACTAGCCGAGACTTGTGTCTTTTGCAATAAAATATCAATAACAACAAAACATCTGAATGAATATTGTGTAATTAAAATGACTAAATTTAATTATGTTGTTTCACAGAAAATATAACATAAATCTAATCCATGGAATCAAAACTTGGAGCATACCAGCCTAATTCGTTCAAGATTTTCTTCATTCTTTCTTCTTGTCCTTTTGAATCCCCAAATGCTGTTGTGAAAGGGTAGACATAGGTTACTTTTGTGGCCATAGTCCTATACGCAACTACATCTCCTCTTACCAAAAACTCAAGGACATCCGGATCAAACCCTCCATCAACCTCAGCTTGTAAATATTTCCCTGAAAGGACCAAAAAAATGACTCATAGAAACTAAAATTAGCATCAATCAATGCATCTATTATCACAATCACATCTAAAATGCACAACGAAGTATATTAAAGTCCTAAACTTGTTTTTGTATCTCGTGTCTTCTTCTTCTTCCAAATAATCCATAGGTCATAGTGTTCAGTGTCTTTCAGAAGTTGTTAGGTATGGCTGCATATATATGGTGTAGACTGTAGATTTATAAGTTTACAAATTCAGTTTAGTCGAAATACCATTTGGGGTATCTTCAATGACTTGAATCTTGGCATTTCTCTGCGTTTTCAGGATTGCTTCCTCTAACTTCTGCAATAGTAAATTGTAAACCAAATTAGGGATAATTTAGCACAATGGAAGATAAGTAAACATGTATTTCAACTTTAAAACCTGAATTGCATTCTCTGTATCATTCTCAGGAATCCTCCATGGGAATGAAAATGATGAAGATTGCGGATTCGTTGAAACACAACCTGGGTTTGTTGACGGGCAAGGCCTAATTTTCCTGCAACATCAGAAAATTGCACAGAGTCAAAAGTTTCGATTCAAAACAACAAAGCCATACAAACCAAAACACCCACATTTAATCCCAGAAAGTGGGAACAAAAAAGAACCCTTTGAAGAACACATGAATTCTGATTAACATACCCATTTTCTAGCCCAATCTGCAAGTTCTTGGACTGAGAAAATGGGGTTGTAGGAGAGAGAAGAGGAGGCTGAGAGTTAAGAGAAGGGATAGCCAAGGAAGGCAATGGAGAATTTAAGGTAACAGTGAGGGCTAAGGAGAAGAGATTGGTGAAGAGAATGGGTTTTGGAGTAACATTTTGTGAAGTAAAGTTAGTGATTTTGGAGGTTGAAAGATGTGGAGGAAGAACATGACCAATCAAGCTCATACTTGTTACGTTTGTTATCCTTTCCTTTTTCCAGCATTTCATGCTGTCCTCTTGACACAAAAGACCAACAAACCAAGGGAAATCTTGCATGTCATGGTTGGAATCTTATATAGTTTAACATTCCCGCAACATGAACAGCAATCGTCGATATGTCCGAGTGGTTAAGGAGACAGACTTGAAATCTGTTGGGCTTCGCCCGCGCAGGTTCGAACCCTGCTGTCGACGTTTTTCCAATTTTCTTTCTGACAAAATAGAAAGCAGAGAGAGATAGATGATTTTTATTTGTATAGGGTTTTGTTCCAGAAAAATTTTAATCTCTCAAACCCCATGTTTGGTTTCTAAGAAAAAACGATAGACAAAACGAAAAAAGAGCTCATCTTTTTTTTCCTCGAACAAACGGAAAATGGAATATAATTCAAATCCCATTTCACCAGCAACACCACAACACTCAAAAACAACACAAGAACTAGCAATAGAAGGCCAAAAACATCTAGAAGAAACAATCCAAGCTGGTTACCAAATCCTTTCTTCTATGAACGATGAGCTTTGCAACCCCACTTTATGGTCCACCACCTCCACTGCTACGACTGCTGTGACTTCACCCATTACTTCTAAAAATGCCCAAAACGGTGCCGTCGTCATTACTGTCAATGGTGATGCTAATGCTGCTGTATCTGATTCCACTCATGAGTTGAGTGGTGGTGGTGGTGGTGGTGGTGTGGGTAATGGAGCTCTTGATGAAGCTCGGTTTCGGTATAAGAATTCGGTTGCTGCTCTTCGTGATGTTCTTGCGGCAATTCCTAATTCTCACAAGGTTTATTTTCTTAGAAACCCTAACCCTAGTTTTCTTTTTTTGGTGATTTTCTTGCTTAGATAGTGCTTGATTAAAAGGGGCGTTTCTTTTCTAACATTTGAAGGGTATTTTTTTGTGTGTGTTTTGATTAAATGTTGCTCTAATTAGTTGCAAAATGTTATTATGATGTATTAAGATAGAATTTGGAGGAATACTGGATAGTAGTTGATTAAAAAGGAACAGTTTTTACCCTAAAATTTTGAGACATTTTTGTGTTTTGATTGGAATTTTGTTATTTAGTCTCAAATTGTCAATCTGATGTATAGAATAAGTTGGGAGTCAAGTGGAACTTGCTGTTAGAAATGTTTAAGCTTCAATACTTGATAAGTTAGTGATCTAGACTATGAATTTTTTGGGTTAACTGGAAATGTTTATGGCTTCAAATTGGGAAAAATTGTCTTTGTGATTTGGTTATCAAGCTAATAGCGTGGTTCTTTCATCTTCCAAAATAGGCAAAACCTTTTGAAACGAGTTCTCCAGCAGATGAAGCTGAGATTAAGAAGTTGGAAGAGCGAGCCTCCAGCCTAAGAAAGGTAATTTGCGGTGAATTGTGAAGTCATATGGGGTAATAGTTTTGTTGAGGTTATGCAGTTACTATTCTGTCTTATAATGGCTCCAATAGTACAACTGTATGGCATTGGGCTGATTCTTTGGATTACTAGAAAACGCCATTTATCTCATATAGTTATAATGGTTTCTGAGCTTCTTTGAAGTTTTGTGTGCGTGTTTCCCCCCTAATATCTGCACGATGTTTTCATCACAGGAACTTGCAAAGAAGAACACATATGTCAAGCTACTCATAGATCAATTACGAGAGATCATTACTGACATATCTACATGGCAGACTCCTTGTTCTGTCTGAAGTTTGTTCAGAAATCATTATTTTGAAAGGGGATGCCCGAGAATAAAGGACTGAGTCTTTGTGAGGTGATGGTGTCTATCCTGACATTTTCTTTCTTTGCGACACTGATATACATTAACTGTAGATCTCTAGAGCTAGATAGTAAGAAGGCGATTCTGGGTTAGCAGAAATTAGTAAAACCAAAGAGATTTTGAACAAGAGAGCATGGGTTGTATATCTTGACGGAAATTTCTGGTACAAGCAACTTTGATTGTTTTTTCATACGCAATGACATTCCCTGTTTGATCACTACATGAAGTGATTTCAGACATTGTTACTTTTAATTTGTAATGTCTGATTTTTGTTTGCTTTGAACCCCTTAGGAAATTGTAGCTGCATCTCATGAAATAAACAATTTAATTACTCCACATAGTGGCCTTACAATATAAATAAAATACTATCCCCGACATGTTTTAAATCAGATTACCAAGAAGTTAATTTGAAGTTGCTTTTTTTGAAAGCACACTCTAGCTGTTATGCTTTGTTAACAGATGCAAGGGTCTCCTGTGCATATGCTTGTGGTAGCCTGCTCTCTCCTTGCCCAAAGTTTTACCCTTTGGAGGTAATTTAATGTTAGGTTTCTTACCTATAGTTTTACCCTTTGGAGGTCATTTAATGTTAGGTTTCTCATCCAACTAAGTCTGTAACAGAGCCATGATACGTAATCAGGTCAAACATTCTATCAAGGCAAGGTGGCCTTCCTAGAAACTGGAGGGCATATACAGGTAAATTTAATTTCTCTGTAAAAGCCTGTTTATTGCACTGTTTGAGCAAACACCTTACAAGTGTTACAAGTTTCTTTGGCAGCGTCATTGATGGCACATTTAAAGAGAAATCGTTGATGGACATTTTTAGCAGAAAATGTTGATTCTCTTATAAGCAACTGATGTTGAAGAACATCCACATGTCCTGCGTATAGGACAGGAAGGCCGTGTATTGTGGCCTTGCAATCCTTTTTCTCGCAGAAAATTTTATTCGTCATGTTTGCCTATCCTTGTCTGCTAGCTACCGTCAGTACAGACCAAACAGAACGAGGTCCCTTCTGCATTTAAATGTGGGACTGATCTTTGCATCTGTATTGATATTGAATGCCAACCAAATTTTGGGTAAAAAATAAAGGAGGTCGTGTTTGGTTAAAGATTGCGCTCAGGCTGTAAGCTGAGTTGACATTCATCACGTATATTTATTTTCCATTTACTACTGCGCGTATCCCATGGTGATGATTCATTCTATATGGAAGAAAAAAAGAAGGGTTTTCCCCTGTTTGTGAGATCACTTTAATGGGTTGTTGAGTTGATGTGATTTTTGGAATAAATTTGTGACAGTATCTCCCTGCCGGAACTAATGAAAGAATGGAAGAATGTCATTTTGAGAGCTTAATGAACACCACAAATTGCGTGCTTCTGTATCCGAAATTTTTTTTTCATAGGCAAGTGTTACTGGGGGCGTGCTTATTTATGAACACAAGTAGCCTGTCTGGCCATTCATGAACACAAGTAGCCTGTCTGGCCATTCATGACTAATAACTCGAGGCTTGTGCTTCGCTAGACTGTTTGCTTCAAACGATCCAAGGTAAACAAAATCGTCCTGCAGGAGAACTTTCCTTCTGCTTTATTGCACTCTACTTTCACCAATTGAATGACAAATGAAGCTACACACAGTTTTGAACAGGTAAATAGAGGGAAACCCCCCAGAGGATTAACAACTAATTGTGAACTGAAGATCTAGTAGTGAGCGATGATCTCATATCTACAATGGCAGATTCATCTGCTCCTAAATTGATAGCCTCTTTGCTAGCTCTAATGAACCTTGTAACAGAACCTTCAACATAATCTAGAGCTTCTTTTACATTCATTTTCTTGCTTATCTCATCTGGGAAGCTGCTCAAGAAGTGGTCACCGTTAAGAACAGCAGCTAGTTGAACTACCTCGCTCTGGAATTCGGATAATGAACTATCTTCTTTTGCTTCTGTTGTTCTCAGAGGTGCTACATCTGGCATGGTCACTGCAATGAATTTGGAAAGGAGAACTTAAAAAAAGAAAACAATCTATCTCCACCTTATGGTTTATCACTACACAAAATTAAAGAAATTATCAAGCTATCACTAATTAAATCTGAGTCATTTATGCCTAATTGTGCATTGATAAGACTCTTACCTGGGCAGTCAGTCCTGGGAGAGGTTAACTCCCCAACAACTCCTTCAAATGTGCCGGCCCATGCATCTCTGTGTGTCAAGAAGTTTGAGGAGAGGTTGAACATTTTCTTTATGGTTGCAGGAATTGAAGAGTGCTCGAACTCTGAGCTTGGAGCAGGCCCATTTGGGCTACCTATCACTGAAAAAATAAACAAATAATGATATCAACACAGCAGAAAATGAAAGAGGGAGCGTGAAACAACAGAACATAACGTCCATGCTTCAAAAGTCAAAGTGTTCAAGAACAAAGTAGCTAATGACATTAGGTACCGGCCAAACTTCAAATGAAAGATAAAAAATTAAGCTTACCAGTGCCTTTCTTGATCCAAGGAGAGACCATAATTGTCGGCACACGAACTCCAAGCCTATCAAACTTGAAAAAAGATGGGGCAGGGCCGGTGTTCCCATCTGGGCTGGGAACATTGACATAAGGAGTCTCGACATGGTCATAAAACCCCCCATGTTCATCGTATGTAATGACCAAAAGGGTCTCATTCCATTGGGGGCTAGCTCTCAATGTCTCATAAACCTCCTTAACCAAGTTTTGACCATTAGCAACATCATGAGATGGGTGATCATCATTTGCAGGCAATCCTATAAGATCAAAATACCTTGGTTCAATCACAGTTAAGCTTGGCAGCTTCCCATCTCTAGCGTCTTTCTTGAACTTGAAATCAAACAGATGGAACTTAAAAATATACTTCAATTTCCTCATGTTCCTAAAGAACAAAGTTGTTGGAATGTTTTGGAAGTAAATTCCAAAGTCCTTACCGTTCTCATGAAGTGAATCAAAAATTGTCTTCTGAGGATATCCTATAGCCAATTGCTTCTTAACATGGCTTGTTGAGCCATGAGAAGTAGCAGAATACACAAACAGCCTATTGGGTTGTGTTGGACCAGGGATTGAAGAAAACCACCTATCAAAGACTGCAAATTCCCTTACAAGTGTGGCGTAAACTGGCACAGATTCAGGCCTAAAGCCCTTCATGACAGTTTCAGAGAGGTTTTGTGACACGGAGAGAGCTTGTTCAACAAAACCACTCATTGAAGGAAAAGAGCTATTGCCAAATACCTGTTGCTCCACAGCTTCAAAAGAGTGTCCAGGATCTGGATCCACAAACTCAGCATCATCTGAGAAACAAATGGATTGTGGGCCTGGATTCTTGGTCGATACAGGATTGCATTCTGTTCCAGAGACACCATTGATTGCTGGATTAATAGATTTCTTCATCCAACCAATCATATGATCAAAAGATCTGTTTTCCATCACCAAAACCACAATGGTCTTGATGGGGCTTGGTTGTTGGGTCGTAGAAACAAATGAAAGTGTAAGAAACAGCAAGAAAATGGAGGGAAATGAAGGTGGCTTAGTTCTGAATCTTCCCATTCTTGTTTTTTTTCTCTTGCCAGGAGATACCCCTCTTGGCAAAAGTGGGTTTGCTTTAGCTCTGGCCTGTGAGCTTATCTGCTTTCTTGTCTTTATAATCAAATAAAAGAACTCAAACAGGAACCTCTATTGTCTATTGATTGCCAGTGTGAAGTAAATTAGATTTGGTATCTTATACAGTTATTGCTTGAGTGGATACTATAGAGTCAGAATGAGATGGAGTAGTTTTCACTGTACTAGTTTTGGCCACAGAGAGAATAAAGAAGCTTCTCTGTTTTTTTTTTTTTGTGTTCTTCCTACGCTTTTGCTTTTTATAAGAGAGGTGGTGGTGGAAATAAAGGGAAAATGACATTTTGTGTGTTTAATATACTGATCGCTTTCATAATTCTAGTTAGATTTCAGTAAACTTGGTCAAATATACCCAGATCTTTAGCAGATTCAGTTTTCTGTGATTTGATTATATCTTGCTAGATAAATATATTATTTAATAATTGTTTTTTTAAAATATTTTTTTAAGTAATATATAAAAATAATATTTTTAAAATTTTATTTATTTATTTTTAGTATCAATATATCAAAACAATCAAAAAAATATAAATAAATTTATTTTAAATAAAATTTATTTTTGACCTACCTCTGGACAACAATTCTAAACAAGACTTAATTTTGGGTCGGTCTTTATCAAATCTATTAAAAGATTGTTTGTCATTGTGTTTCTTGTTATATTTAAATGTGTTTTAAAAATATATTTGGTGTAAAAAAATTAAATTGATGGTTCTTTTAGTATTTTTTTGATAATTTTAATTATTGATGTAAAATATAAAAATTAAAATTAAAAAAATATTATTTTAATATATTTTTAAATAAAAAAATATTTTGCACCACAATATCAAATACACAATTAACCCAACTATCTTTAAAGAAAAAAACAGCAGGGTTCATTGCATGGAAAACTGAGATTTTTAAAACTTTTTTTTAAAAATAATAATTTCGGTTAATATATGTTAATACAAAAATATCCCTTATTATCAAATAAAAAAACAAAGATATTTAATCTCACAAATTTATTAAGTGAATGGGAAATTCATGAAATTATGAAGACTGTTAATGGTAAAATCTCGTGTTTTTTTCTGCAGTGGAACTCCTTTTATAAATTGAAAGAATGTCAATATGAAGGTATCTTTAATTTATTTATTTATTTATTTATTTATTTATTTATTTTGTTTTTTTCTGAGAGCACGTAGTTTTATTTGTGCTGGGCCCCATAAACTCCAGAATTGACAGGTTGCATATTACCCCGTGATGGAATTAGAGAATGACAAATAAAATATCAAATATATTGCTTAATTAGCTGGCACTCGATAAAAAGTCTTCCACATCATATATATATGTATGTATGTATGTATGTATGTATGTATGTATATTGGCAATATGTTATGTTAAATAATGTTACTTCACACGGCTTCCTGCAGGTTGGATAAAAAAAAAAAACTTGGAAAATAATTTTATATTAATTAATTTTTCTGTAAGATATTTAAGAAACTTCATGACAAGTGAATTAAGTTTAAAGATTTAATGTAAAATATTTTTTATTAATTAATTTTTATATAAATATTTTACAAGAAATAAACATAAAAACTTTTAAAAATGTTTTGTTAAAGCTAAACAAACACAGCATAAGAAATTATCGTAAATGATAGAAGCTAGGCAAGTGTTGCTATTGCATGCGTGGCAACTTTAGGGGCTTCCAGTAGTGAGTGACACGTCATGAAATGGAAAAGGAATTGAAGAAGACACATGGAAGGGTATGAAAGGTCAAAAACATGAAGATTAGTGCTTTGTCCGTTCCTGCCTGGAACATCAACTGAATTAGCGCTCAACTTCAAATATTTTGTAACTTTCTTCTAACAAACTAATTCTAATTAATTTATAATACCATTGTCATGATTGTTAGATTTCAGGAATATGGGTCGATCGAGTATACCACAGTGATTCATAAGGTTGTTTTTTAAATTATTTTTTATTTTAAAAAATATTTTTAGCAAAAATATAATCTCATAAATAAATAATTTATGTTTTTTTTGTGTTTCAAAAATGTTTTTTAAAAAATTTAAATTTTTTTTTTTAAATTAATATTTATTTTTAGTATTTTTAAATTATTTTAATGCGTTAAAAATAATTTTAAAAAAATAAAAATATATATATTTTTAAATAATCCGTGAGTGAAACAAGAAGAAAAAAGAGGAAAAGGGACTGGACCCGAGAGGTGACAGGAGCGTGCCTGGGTCCACAGGCGACAGAGGAGCACTGGACCTCTGGGATAAGGCGTGGGGCCCTAAACCCACGGGTACTAATAGAAAAATGAAGAACATCCCCTTTCCTGCTTTACCTAATATGAAGCACTTGATCCTTAAAATGTACTATCCATCTTTCCAAATTTGTTTCGAAGCTCTTGTGAATAGTTTACTTGGGGTTTGTCGTCTAGAGTCTCTATTCCATGCAGAAGGCAGGAGGTTTCAACAAGGATTTCATCAAAGTTTTCTGCCAGAAACTAAAGCAGAGAGTAGAAAGAC
>Ga0325404_1003258_pt1 | contig 17356 bp, 8 predicted proteins | sample PopdelMetagenome_18_FD_205664 | JGI IMG/M metagenome (GOLD analysis project Ga0325404, IMG submission 205664) | Populus deltoides microbial communities from Bellville, Georgia, United States - Xylem-Control-R1 | ecosystem: Host-associated > Plants > Phyllosphere > Stem > Wood/Secondary xylem... | reverse complement strand
CTTGACATTTGTTGTTATCATTGTTTAATCCATACGTTAATCTTCCATCTCAAAGTTCTCATCAACTTCTTCTTCTTCTTAATCTTTATTATTATCATTATTAATAGTATTATTGGTATTATTATTATTATTACTACTACTATTACTATTACTATTATTAGTATGACTACTACTACTACTAGTATTGTTATTGTTATTGTTATTGTTATTGTTGTTGTTGTTATTGTTGTTGTTGTATTATTGTTGCTTATAATTTATACAATTAACCTCCCTGTGGTTCGACGCCGGCCTTGCCGGGTTATTTATTACTTCGACACTCCTGCACTTGGGAAAAGACATCAATCTTTTGGTCGTGTCATAAAACATGTTAGTATCAAACATTAAAGTCCATATTGAGTTTATATTATATTTATTCTTATACTATTAGTGTACCCTTTTCACCTTGACAAAATTAACTTAGCTAAACATAATGAAGAAGAGAAACATAAATAAACATAATAATGATATACATTAAATAAGTAAAGGAAATGAAATGAAAATCATAAACAAGATATTAATATAACGTGAATTAAAACTTGAACATTACAAAATACAAAGAAAGAGAGTAACAAAAAGATCTTGATCTGAAAACCAAGATATCTAAATGTATGGCAAATGCCTCCTTTTAAAGGTTAAAATTCAGAACTATTAATTTGATGACTAATTATTCAGTTGGTGACCACCTCTTGACTTGGTGACAACCATTATCTTCTTGTCTAAACAAAACGTCATTGCTAATGTTAGAATTTGAACAGATAGTCTTCTTGAAAGTTCTGGGAATTTGTCTCATCTTTCCACAACAAGAATGAGTTCATTTAGACTTCTAGAAATCAAGATATGAGCTGAACATTGAATAATATCTGGGCTAAGGAACAGATTCTGACATCTTTTCGGTTGCTATAATTTGAGCTTGAAAATGACCATTTTGAATCTTGAACTCTTCGTGAAAGTTTTAGGCCTATGTCTTAGCTTTCCATCCATATAACCCAGATCTAAATCCAAGTTCTACCACTCCAGTTATGTTCCAATAACCGAATGGTGTTCCAGTTTGAATTGAACCAGCATCTCTTCTCCAAGCTTAGCCATCTCTTTATCTTCTCAATTTCAATAGTTAAACAAATTAATCAATCCTTTGAATTATAAAATATGCCTGCATTTGAAATGAACAGTTACCATAAATTAAAGATATCTTATATTATCAAACTTGTTATTATAAAACATGTTCAAGTTATGGAATTTAATGATACTTTAAGTGCAATATGATGATATAAAACCTTAATGAAAATGCACTTTTGAGTACTAATCAATCGATTATATCATATACATATTGAATTACGCTCTAGCTGTTGTGGCTTTAAAGTTCATATTTGTCACTTTCAACGCTGCCTTTACGATGAATTATATAATACATTCAAATCTAAAGTTGTTGACTATACGTCACTACATAACAACTCATTTTCTTGATTTTCAATTCCCCAATCAATAATTAATATTTCATTTCCTTAGTCTCTGATTTCCTTGGGTACAATCCTTGAAATAACTGCATGTATTAATCTCATGTTTACACATCACCATCACCGCTTAAAATAATTTGCTTGTAACATTACTATATTTTCTATTTTCTAGGTATCATAATCGTTTGTTATATTATCACCCCCACTAACATTTGCTTTGACTTAGTAGTACATCAAACGATATTAAGTCTTAAGTTGCCAATCAACCCCCTTTATCATATACACTTTTAAGCATCGATTAATTGTCTTAAACAATGGTCTCCATTCAAAAATTAAGACAACCATATAAATTCTATTTTTATTAAGAACAACTAACAAGTAACTTTCATTTTCCATGATTTAATTTAAAGGACTTATCAACTTACATAGAAGCATAGGGAAAGGGAACCTACATCATCATCCTATAATTAACCAAATCATACTTCAATTCCTTGGTCATCGTTCTTTTGGGCAACTAAACACGAAAAGTTGCCATATTCATAGATATCAATAATTGATTATCAACTATCAATTTATATCTTGTTCTTAGTCACTGATACTACGGTCACTAAGAACCATTTCATATCTTATCCTTAGTCACCAACACTGTGACCAATAAATATCACTCCTTTCCCATCCTTAGTTGTCGATACTACAGCCATTAAGTATAATCCGGTCATCCCCTCATAGATCCCAATAATTCAGGTAAACCCATTTGATTGCCAATAAATTTGGCTATTAATAACTTCCTATCAAGTCTATCTTTAATATTTTACTTCACATCTTCATACAACCTCATGTCGTATTATTTTATTTAAGTTATGTTCAATAAACAATTGATGACATGTATTATTAATATGAACCTCAGCGGAATTTAATGGAATTCGTGAATCCAAGATCTATCTAACCTAAGTTTGCTGAAATTAGGATGAGCTTATCACAATTGAAGACCTTCTCCAAGGCAACAAAACTATAAACCAACTCAATCAAAACGCCTACACCTGGAAATGAGCAAAAAGAAGTATAAATTCACAACAAATATCAGTCAATTCTTTGAAGAGTTGAAAGTTCAATCAAGAACTAAAATTGACAACCAAAGGTTAGCAAAAATCAGAATATTATTAGCAAAAAAAAGTGTGCTCAAAATTATTCTCAAGAGTATTTATACCCCAAGCCAAAACCCTAGTTTCCCCAATGGGTCATATATAAACTGAATTGAAATAATACTCAACCCAAGTTAAACCTAGCCCAAACTAATTAAAATAAATAAAATAAACAAGTTTGAAACTCAACCAAGTGTTTCCTCACAAAATAAAGAAAGTTTAATAGCCCAACTAATTTAATAAGACAAGTTCGGTTATTTCTGCATTTTGTCTGGCAACAGCAAAAATCAACTTCAAACGGATGGTTCTCTCTAGTCTTAAAGAATTAGTAGGCGTGACATATACGGTTCGAAAGGTATTGAAGTTTAGTTTCCAGCCCAACTGGAATCAACTCAAAATTCTATTTGTAGCTTTTATTATGATAAAAAAAAGGTAGCAAAAGATCAAACTATCCGAATCTAGTCTTCTTCTCCCAATCTTTATGTAATGGTCTTAGTTCCACCAACAAGCCCCTTATGAACATGAATAAGATTTATCATGGCTTGCTCCTCATTATTTAATATCCTCTTGAAGGCCACCTTAGCCCATGTATCTTGAAGAAGTCCATTGAAAGCCTCTTTGAACCTCTTCTTAACTCTAAGCCTTGTAACTGGACCAACCAGAACCTCTAATGGATCATTTGGTGTTGGGATCGCATCAATTATAGTCTAGGAATCCTTGTATATATAGAATTCTTCCATGCATAACTATTCATTCCTAACTATGATCAATTTTTTTTTGTATATGGTTCTTTAAACATTAATTTCAATTGTGAATAACACATTATACTTTTTATTTCATCGTATTAGTAAATGCTTTCAAATGAGATAGTTCACAACACATTATTGGTGATCATAGTATAGACAGACCCCATTAACCGGAGTTAATCTTATCCTTTACTCCTAGCTATCTAACTTGGATATCATTAGCTAAAGTTAATCTTCAATGCATATTCTTGGCTATCCAACATGGATGCCATTAGCCAAAGCTAACCTTTAACATTTATTCCCGATTGTCAAACATAGATGTCATTATCTAAAGCTAACTTATCATTCATTCTTGACTAATTAGCATGAATACCATTAGCCAAAGTCAATCTCATCATTCATTCCCGACTATCTAATATGGATACCATTAGCCAAAGCTAATCTTATTCTTCATTCTTAGCTATCCAACATGGATACCATTACCCAGAGCTAATCTCATCATTCATTCCTGGTTATCCAACATGGATACCATTAGCCAAAGCTAATCTTAACATTCTTTACAATTCATGAATAAATTAAGCAATTGAATTCGGATAGCAATACTATACAAGAGTACTTTGAGAATTTAATAGAATTAGATGAAGGTGGGAATCACTTACCTAATTTAACTATTTCATCAAATTTCCCATGCATAATCTCATCCCATTCCAAACATTTACCATACCCATGAAATCTACATCTATTGTCTCATCGTATCCAATTTAAACTCACAATCACATTAACACACAGTTTCCATTATATCCAATTCCATTCACAAGAATATTAGTACACAATCTCATCAAATACAATATCAATTCACAATGACATCATAACATAGAAATTCTGAATTTCATAAATTAAAATTGAATTAATTCTAAAAAGATAAGGTGTCGAGCACCCACCTTGATCCTGTGCATGTGTTGTGGCTCCTTGCTACTGTCTTATCCCCTCAGCCTCATTTATACCACTAATAATACATTTTATCATCAATAATACAACCAACATCAACATTTCATTTCAATTCTCATTCAATCATCATTTTCATTCAAACCATTAGCCAGGAAAATCCTTAAAATTCCTTACACACACATTTTCCATGTTCATAATTATTCTTATCAATCCAAATGTTAAAACCCTCAATCAACAACAAATATCAAGTAAAGATTAGAGATTGATTAGTCCTAGCTAGTTTAATCCACCCAACCTCGAACACTGTTTGGTGTTTTAATAGTAACTAAAGTTTCAGAACTCATTTTTTAGCGTGGTTTGACTCTATGAAGAGCTAATACATAGGAATACAACTTTCATGAAGGACACAACACCTAGTTTTTCCATCTACATGCCTAAACACACTCATTACAGTAGCATAAGAAATTTATCCAGTATTATATTAGTCTAGACAAGACTCTGTTTTTTACTCATATGTGGAGCTAGAAAAGGCCAACTAAGTCAAGACCTGTTCCATTTGAAAGGTAATATCCATACCTACAACTTTTATAAAGATACCAGCTCCAAATTACATTAGTTTAAGACTCCAAATTAACAATTATAGTAGCACATGAAATTTGTTCAATATTATGTCTATCTGGGCCTTTACTCACTGCTTTTCTCATATATAGAGTTATAGAACTCCAAATAAGTCAAGCTCAATTACATTTGAAATATAACATTTATACCTACAACTTTCATGAAGACACCAACTTCAAATTACATTATTTACAAGTTATAATTTCATATAGAAGTTGGCTAGTAAGACTATCATAATTTTAATTACATGAGATAAATTTCACAAGCACACTAAGTGTTTTCATGTATCACGACATCCATTATCCTTACTCCATGTTCATCCTTCCACTTGTACAAGAACATATAATTAATCAACCTAATTAAAACTCATTTTAACCACCACTTCTCTTTCATATGGCTTGTTCAAAAACATAATATTACCACTTCTAACCCATTTTCTCCACCTCCTCTTAGGTTAAAATCTGTCGCCCTATAGGTAAGATTTTCTTCTCATATTTTTCAATTTTCTTCCATCATTTTTTTTTGCTTAAGCCTTTTTATTAACATCCTCACTTAATTGTTCAAAGAAACTCTCATTTTCTACACATTTTTAAGAACTCTAGAATCATAACATTAGGGGTTTTTCAATTATCTTTTACTAACAATGAAATCAAAGAGGAAAACTAAAGAAGAACACTTAAATCAAAGAGGAAAACTAAAGAAGAACACTTATATCAATAATTTCAAGTTCAAATTGAAAAGTTCTTACCAATTTCTTCTTCAAATGTTCTTCCTCTTCATCACTCATACTTGTCCCTCAAGTTCCTTTCCTCCAACCAAGCTTTCTAATTTAAGCCTAAATGTGTTTCTCTCCTCACAAACATACAAGCAAGCTTTAATCTCATAATTTGAAAGGATTTCTCAAATTGTTTTTGAAGAGAGGCAAGAGAGAAGCCTTTTCCTCTCTTTTTAACTATTGTCTAGTGTGAACAGTAGCAGCTACCTTATTTACATTAGGTTTTTTGGGTCAATTACTATTACATCCCAACTTATCCACCCCCCCTCATTTTGGTTTATTGCACAGGTCAGACACTGTGTCTTTATTTTCAAGACCTTTTCAAACTCCGATAAATCAATATGTCTTAAGACCCCATGTAAACTTTCAACTCGATCCAACTGTTGGTTTGAGAGATACATTCAATATTGTAAAATTAGACAGTAAAACATTTCGTGCCAAAATTCGAATTTTGTATACAATATAATTTACTTGGGTCTTAGACTAATCCTTTGGATATTCCTATTTATAATTATCACAAAATTTTCCTGAGAGTTTCTTACCACTTTCAGTCCTAATAACGCGATTGTGCGCAAGGATTATACTAAAATTCAACGTTTCTCGTGCAAAGTGCTATACGTTGATTTATTTGACATTTCCTTCTATTTTACATATAATATCATCCAATTTACAAAATTTCCTCCTTCAAATTATAATTTTTACCTTGTTAAGGATTTTTCATGATTTATCGTTAGTTGATATTTCACATACTATTTTATTACTTTATCTTCTTTGAATTTTAAATTAATCTCCCAAAAATGTTTATCCCAATTTATAAGATTTTCTTCTTAATTTATCATTTTTCAATAATAGTTACTCTATTTAATCCAAATTTATCTATTTTTTTACTGGAGGTTTACAATTTGACATACCCAACTCCATCGTGAAAGAATCATCATTGGCACAACCGCCCTCATCATCAAAGATGCAAGAAAAGCCCTCTCTTAGTCTCTCTGCAGATCTTTTTTCTCCATCACAGCTTCCTCCTCGTCCACACACTCCCACACTACACTGAAATTCTAATAGAAAAATTCATAAATTCAATTAGAAACCCCTAATTTGAAAAGAAAGAAATAGAAAATCACCATTGATTTTTGTACGCAAAAGCCCATGTTTTCTGTCTCCAAATTATCTTCTCATTCCCTGCTGAGAAAGGAAAGGAAGGGTTATTAGAAAGGAAGATAGAAATCAAAAAAGAGGCAAAGTTGTCTTCCCAATCAAAGCTTTCTCTCTTTCGTAAAAAAAAATAGATGATAGATGAAAATAAACTTGGTAGATATTGAGTCACGACAGAAAAAGAAAAAAAAGAATATAAAAGATTAAGAAACCCAAAACATCCTCTCTAAAATCACCAAGTCATCTAACGCACTTAAGGGTATAATTGTCATTGCACTATTATAATCCACAGTTAAAGCACTTTGAGTTTTTTAATTAAAATAAATATTTTAATCTACAATGCCATTAATAGTGCCATCCACATTTTTTTATTTAATAGTTAATAATAATATTTCTCATCTCCAATAACGAAGATCCATTAATCTAAAAATAATGGTAGTCATATAAACAATTGCATAATCATACTTAATTAGTTATTTTTTTTAGGATGATCCAATCAGAGAATATAAATTTTACAGTACATTTTAAAAAAAAAATGTGTATTATGGCAAAAATTATAATTTAATGAGTCGATTCAAATAGCTAGTTAATACATATAGTGCAAATTAAACTCTAAAACATTCTTTGGGTTGCACTCCATAAATCTCCTGAGCTTTCGGGTCCTGTAAACCATCTAATTTGTCTTTAGAGAATCAATGTTTTCAAATTTGGCTTCCCCGTTGGCAAGCTTCTTAGGTCAGAAAACGGAGTCTCAGCATGTTTTCCATTAGATCGATCAGACAAGTTATAATAAGATTTGGACAAGAGGAAGAGTTCTACAATCTTGACATCCAATCAACTAGCAACTTTCAAAGTCCACCTAGACTACAAGCCTCGTAAAATCCGCCATGAATTAGCGTGCCCTTCTTTGATTTAAAGGATAAATAATAACACCACGTCAAATTTTGAACAATTTAAAAATTAAGGCAACATGAAGCCTCGTGTGCAAAAACCTTACTATAGCACAAAGCTTCTCGTGCAAGGAGCCTTGCCTTCCAAGAAAAATGCAACCGTAGCCGCAATCAGCAACCGATCTTTTAGCCGGACAAACTTGTCAGCGATTTAAATGAATCACTTCTGACAGTGATCGAGAAAAAAATGCCTATACAAAGAACGGCAAAACAATCAGAGGAAATTTATCGCACAGAAGAAATAATCATCAAGTATATGGCAATCATGTGTTTTGGAATGAGCCGTCTTGATTTAATGCCACAGCTTGCCACAGAATCCATTCCGTGGCCTCTTGCTGGATATGATATCTGAAAAGGAGTCAACCAACTGTCCTCCCAGGCTACTAGGATCATCAATCAGAGTTTGGATAAAGGTGTTAACCACTCTACGTTCTTGTTCCGTTGATCTCAAACTAAACCATGTCAGCAATTTCAACCTAAATTCCTGGTTAATGTAACCCTCACATTCCAACCAACGGATCGTCTTCACACAGTACTCAAAGTTCTCATCCAGGTAACCTGAACCACTGGACACACGGAATGGTGATTCATTTATCAAAGTGCTATCACAGTCATGCACGTCTTCATTCGTGTGTGCAGCCCTTTTCCTGCACAACTCTGACCGGGAATCAACAGTGGGCACTTCCCTGCTTGGCCCATGCATCCAGGTCTGGGAGTCACCAGTACCATGAGATCTTGCTAAATCACTTTTCTCTACATCATGGGAAGCAGCATCATCATCTGCCTCAATTGCCTGCTCCAAAGTGCACCCATTATCCTCATCACGGGAGGACTCAAATGGAGTCAGCTCTTCATTCAAATCAGGCACTGAAACAACATTTAAGTCTAGCCCATGTGAAATAGATGGCACTGGATCTTCTGAAGTTTGAGGCTTGACCACTTTGCTGCCTCCACAGCATTTTTCGGTATCAGCACTGCAGAAACCTTCAAAGCAGCCTTGCTGTTGAGCCCCAGCCAGATGAAGAATCTTTCCAAGGTCACGAACCATGAATCCAGAAGAATTAACAGCAGTTGTAGTTTTGGAATCCCTATTGTAACTAGAAGTATATCCTCCAGTGACAGTATTCTCTTTCTTACCATTCCTTGCAACTGAAGGATTAGGACTTTTTTGAATTATCTCTATGCTCTTGGTAAAACACTTAGCCTCGGAGTGACCCAAATCACCAGCCTCTGTATAAGAAACAATCCGAAAAGTATACTCTGTGCAGGGCTGTAGATTGGAAATCAAAATCCTTCTCTGAGATCTTGGAAACATGCAAATAGGTTCTTTTGCATGTGCCTCTTCTCTACTCTTGCAATACCAGAGCTTGTAGCCCTTAATATCATCAGACAATGCAGTAGACAATTCAATTAAAATAATTATAACAGATGAGGATTTCACTTCTTCAAATAAGAATCTGCAAGCAGCAGGAAGGGAATCCTCTGTGGAAAAGACAGACATTTGATTATTCATTTAAGTTTTCCATGTTCTCAATTTAAAACAACTAGGATCGCAACAAAGAATCCTACTTACGAACTCTAACCTCTGCAATTTGGGTTTGCACTAGAAATGGTAGTGAGCCATTCTTCTGCCTTTTCAATTGCAAGAGAGCAAAGTTTCTGTACATCACCAGCGACAGAGAGTCTGCTGACAATGCCACGTGCCATCTTGGCAGAAACACCATCTACTGGACCTACTTCTGTTTCTATTTTAGCCTTGGCATCCTTGACAATTCCATGCAGTTCTTTAAACCTTGAAGTCCCATCAAGTAGTCTGTAGCTCAAGTATATCCTATAACAGAGCACATCAAGTCTACGAGCATCCTTTGCTATAATTAGATGCTTCTTCCAACTTCTGTCAGTATTAATCAAATCACAGCAACACATCAGTCCAAGTTCAAAACATATTTTAGAAAATACAAAAATTAATCGGCAGTTGTTGCTTATTTACTTCATTTGCAGGTACATTCTAAAACAGAACCAGAAAAACCACCCTCTTGACAAGCCATTAGATCTCCGAACTCAGTCTATATCATTGTAATCATTTCCCAGCTATAAAGACACATTAAAGAATTGGGAACAGCAATCGAACATAGCAATGTCTAAGTGATGTGAATGCAGAATTTCATGCATCAGTAAAGAGCACTTTCTTCCATACAAATAAAGCTTTTCTTTTTCTTTTATAGAACATACACAGATTTTTCATAAAATGACACAAGAAATTTGTTACCACCATACCAATGGAGAAAACTCTGGGCAGTTCAACACATAAAACAAGTGTTCGCATAACTGATCAGATGCCAGACTAAACCAACTAGTTTAGGAATGTAGAAACCACAACAAGCATGGAATTTACTTACCCGAGAATCCCTGAAACTTTACCACAAGAAGCACAACAATAACTACCATCTAACTGCATCAATTGGCCAAGGTCAACAACCCCGACCTTTTCACGTTGAAGGGCACACTCAATATGACAAGATAGCTCACAGGAGTCCCCCTGACCATTGTCAGATGTGCAAACCAACCAGAGACTAGGGTCTTTATTGTCATCAAATAAATGACAAATACAGCAAGAGCACCTCTTGCAAAATGTGTCGTCAATGGATAGAACAGCTCTGCAAGCTGAATTTTTACATATCCATGAGTTTGAACATCCAAACTCAGGTGACTGCTCAGAAGAAGGTACAAGTCGCATTGGGTTTTCCCCCTTTCTTTGTTGCTTCTTAAAAGAAGGTTGATTATTGGGACTAGAAGCAGCTTTTTTGGATTCCTGCTTCTTATAAGTTTTGTTACCTGTCTTCAGAAGTTCTGTCATTTTGCTTTTTGATGAAGCTGTTTGTTTCTTTTCTTTGTCAAAGCAAGTTCGAAGAAGTTCCTTTTTGGGACCAGATTTTAGAAACTCTTGAAGGAGTTCTGGACTTCTAGAAGCATCATCTGAATTGCCATTTTTTTCCGGGGTGCTTTGCACACTGGAAGAAAGGCTTTGAACACCAGAAACTGGAAAGAAACAGCAAACCAATCTAAAAAATGAGTCTTTGCCGAAAATGGAACACATTTTTTCTAGTAAGGAATTCATCTGATCAGTGCATGTAAACATGATAGAAGCTGTCTAACTATATTTATAAAGTTGCACTGACAAGGCAGGCAATATGGTTCTTTCTTCGTAATTCAACCGACTCAACTATTCAACATATCTTCACCCTTTAATGCCTTCAATTTAGCTATATCTACCCTTTATCAAGGCATTGCCATTTCTAAATGCATATTTGATGCGCATCTCAATTCTCTTTTGTACCACAAACAAAATCCTATTTTTAAAAAAACTCACCTTCTTTGTTAGTTAATTTCTAACCACTCCAATGTTTTACAGAAGAACAATTTTATTAACATTGCATATGAATAGAATTGCAAATTGGAGAACGAGTTATCCTACAAATAAAAGATTAGAAAACCAAGACAACAAGAACTAAAGAATTAAGAGCCCTACAATGCCTTTGAATGTGAGGTAATGAGGACACAGCCATCAAAGCACTAAATCATAGATGCAAAAGGGAAATAAAATGTAATTATATCCAACATAACTATTTGGCTAGAAATATTTTCGATACGTCTTAATCCATCACACAGTACACAAACTGAAAAAAAACGTGTAAACATGGCACTTTCAAAACTTTTTTCTACCCTTCCCTCTAAAACGTAAAGAAATGACAGCAAAAAAGAGAAAGAGGTGGTTTATCATGTATTTGGGTGTTATATATCAGCCAAAGATAAGTACCATCAAATCAGATCATATTCATGAAACAGTTCATCATCAAGGTAAGAAGCTGTTAAAAATTGCTACAACTGCCATGAGCAGCAGCAAGGCTAGCTAGCTCATGAAACTGACCATGGAAACATTCCTTCAGCACCCTGCTTGCTCTGTAAAATTGCGATCTCACCTACTTAATATTCTATAGAAAAGATAAGAGAGCATACCTTTAGCAAGGAATGTATCCTCTAAGTCCATTTTAAACAGGTCAGGTCCGCACACTAACTTTAGCCGCCCTGCCCTACCTGTCACAATAGATTCAAACATCACTATATGCCTCAAAAATTCATTGCAAGTCTTTTCTTCATTTTTATTTAGCCAAAAACACAACAAATTGCAAATGATTTGCAAACTGAAATTTTGCAAGAAAAATGTCATCACCAAATAGTAATATTATTCTTTTCAAAAAAAAGTTACGTTTTTTAAAATAAGAGAATTTTTCACCGCAATGAATACGAATGAAATAAAAATAAAATTACTATAAAATAAACTTATCAAAGGCTGAATTAAGGAAGGAAAACTAGTATTTAAATTGCAGTACATTACCGTAATTATATACAATAAACAAACGAAGTGATTTACAGCAAAGAAAATTCACGAAACTCGAGACGTAGTTTTGAGAAAGAAAATCAAAAGTAACAGATCTGAGGCAACAACCAATCAAAACGAAAATTCGAAAGCAAGAAAAAAAATGCGAGAGAGAGAGGGTGAGATAGTAGTTAGTACCTGTGGAATCTAGGGTTTTTTAAAAAGGGGCCAAAGTCAAAGAATCGGTTTAAAAGAGGACACGAAACCAAGGCGAGAGAGAGCAAATTAATCTCCTCGTGTTAATTACTTTTAGTAGTCTCTTAAGAGGAGAGGTGTTCACGTTCTAGGGAGGATGATGACGAGGAGGAGGAGACAGTCACGCGCAATTAGAAGCAGTTGGTTCTGTTTCAAGGCAGGGGTGGTGGTGCTGAAAGGAAAAAAAGAAAAAAAAAAGGTAATGTATAATTTTATGGTGTAAAAAAAAATCAGTGATTTTATTAATTATTTTTTAGTTTTATATGGAAAAAAATTCAAAAAAAATAAAAATAAACACATGATTCATAAAAGAGTATATCTTCTTTCTTTTTTTTTTTTTTTAAGGTAACACAAAAATAACTAATAAAATATTATTAGTAATTTCTTTAAACACTGTCGCATGTCCCCCGCGCGGTGATTCGGCGATTTTCGTTCTTTTGCTTTATTTGGGAGTCGTCATCTAGTATTTAATAGAAAGTTACTAGGAAACCTGATGTACTGGTCTTTGTCAGGGATTAGAGGGTAAGGGACTGGTTGTGGCTAGGGAAGGTATTAGCATCCCTAGCACACCCTACCTGAGGTAAGCTGCTTTGTGATTTGATGTGATTTAAAAATTTAAAATATTAATTAAATTCTAAGGTTTTAATAAATCAGTTATTAAATCCCCGAATATGTGTAGAAACATGTTCTTACACTCTCATGGAAAATATAACATGATTTTATTTATCCTTAAGATATTTAATCATATTCAAATTAAACAATTAATTTTTTTTTGTCTTTTTAATTTTATAATTCAATAACATAAATAAAAAAAAATACAAACACACACATCCTTTTTTACTATTTTTTCACACATAATTACATGTTTACAAAATAAAATAAAATATCAAAATTTACCAAAACAAACCCTTAACATTCCAAAATTACAGAACCCACTCCTAAAAAATAACAGGAAACTGCGGGGAAGCCCTTTGGAATCTGCAGGAACAGTGGCTGGAAGGTTTCTGGGCGCTGGAGCAGTGGCGGAAGGTTTCTGGGCGCGAGAGCAGTGGCGGTGCGTCTCCTCCACGCGCCACCGCCACTGGCGGCGCGTGGATTCACGCGCCGCAGCCGTAAAATCCAGACAAACAGGGGGGTCTGCAACGACCTCTTCCCCTCTTCCCTTCCTTGCCGGCGGTGAGAACCATGTCACTTGCAAAGCAACCAAATCGCAACAACAGTCTGTTTTAGATTCTTCTTTCATAGTTTTCGGATTTTTGCTTCTCTCTCGGCAGCTCCTTCTCTTTTCGTTTCCCCTCCTTCTCTATTTCAGGCGCTCGACAATGTGACCAAGGGGCTGCTGGCGACCGGGTCTTTGTCGCGCCTGTGCAGCTGGTGGTGGTCGGCGAGATCTGGAGAGAGGGAACGCCGGAGGTGGATGTTCGCGGTGGCTGAGAGGAGAGCAGATTTGTTGCACGCGCCGCCGACAGACCAGATGTGTGGATGGTTGGATCGACGTCTTCCCTCCTCCTACCTCATTTTTACACCGGCGTTGTCGTCCACCGCCGCCATGGTTGTGAGATCGACGCCCATCCAAGCTTCGGTTTTCTGTCTCTTCTTCACTATCCTCTGGCCTCCCTTCTCATTTCCTCATCTTCTCCACAATGATTCGTGGCTAGCAGCGGAGAGGAAGGGAGATCTGGTTTTGGCCGGCTGAGAGAGGGAACTGTCGATCTATGGCCGGCTGAAGAGGGGAACCGAGAAAGGGTCTCTAGTTTCTCAAAGGGAGAGGGCCGACCGGCCTTAACAGGGAAAGAGGGGGGAGCAGGGAGTGCGGCGGCTTGTTGGCTGAGAGTTTTTGCTTTTTTTCAAAGAAAAGGGGCGGCTCCAGGGAAGACGAAAATGGCCCAGGGGAGAAGGTGGCCGACAGGAGTTATGTGGGGGAAGAGAAAACAAAAGGGAAAAGGTTGGGGGGATCTTCTACCAGGGGGTTTTCTCCAGTTTGTTTTTGTAAAAGAGAAGGGGAGGGTGTTTTTTTTGGGTTCTCCTCTTGCAGGGAAAATGGAGCCAAGCTTTTGCTGGTTCTGGACTCAACAAAACTCAAAACTCCCAAAAGGGTGGGGCGGCGGCTTTTCTGTAAATAAATTTAGGTTAGGTTTTTTGTTTCCCCCAAATTTCCTCCGCCCCCCATGTCTGTAAATTTTTCTCCCCCCCGTGAATAAGTTTTTCTCCTCTTTTTTTGTGTTCACTGTAGCTTGGTATTTATAGGAAAAATTTTGCTAGGTTTTCAAACTAGTCCCTCAACTTTTCCTTTCCTTTTCTTTTCCTTTTTTTTTTGTAAATTTTGATTTTTCTTATTTTTTTTGTATTTTTGAAAACGAGCAATATCAACGTCAACTCAACAAGGAAAATCAGTGATCATAAAATTTACGCGTTAAAAATTAAACGCGTTCCAAATTCCTTTGAAAATTTTAATTCTTTTGAGATGACATTGAAAATGCTAAAAATGATGCAAATATATCAAAAATGCATTTTTTGGGGTTTTCATTGTTTTTTTGCTATTTTTTGGTTTTTCTGTAAATTTATCAAAAATACGGGTCAAAAATTGGGTAGCAACAAACACTATAAAACTTCTCAAACATGAATCATCATCAATTGTTCGCTTTCACTTTAACAGGGTAGTTTTTTATTTGTTTTTGTAAGTTTTTTTTACATATCTTTTTTATAGAGTTGATGTAAATACATTTAATACTAAATATTGGATTTGGCTCCCCTAGTGACACAATATACTATTGTCATGATTCAATTTTGGATTCCTCTAAAATTATCTTTTACTTTTAATATAGAAAAAAAAAGATTGAAAAATAAAAATGCAAGAAGACATGCGATTTGGTTGGCAAGAACAAGCTAAATAAGGACCTAAATACATAAATGAGGGATGAAAAGATAAATATGGATCTTTGACAATATTGAAAACTCAATTGCACCCTTAAAATACCTAAATGTGAAAGGCAATGCAGATTCAAGATTAACTTAAATGAATATTGGATGAATTTGTATAAAAACTAAGTTTAAGGACTTAATTAAATTTTTAATAGGTTAATTTGATTTAATTATGAGCCTAATTAAAGGTTTAATTAAGTTTATAAATTAATTTAGGTCAAAACTAAAATAATTAATTAAGTGCAAGAACTTAATTGGATATCTAATAGGTCAAATTAATTGTATTTAATGACTTAATTGGTGAAAAATTAAGTTTGAAAGCTTAATTGAGAAGATTGGAATTTTGAAGGACTAAATTTAATTTTTACAAGTTTCATTGGATGAAATAATGAATGAAATTGTAAGAAAATTAAAGTTTAAAAGTTAGTTAAGAGTCAAATTAAAGAATTTCAAACCAAGAACCAAAGTGTAAAAGACGTGTAAATTCAGGGGCTAAAGTATCAAAATTAGGGGTCAATTTGAAAGAAATTAAAAGTTTGATGGTTGGTAGGGGTCAAATTAAACAAATTGAAAACCAAGAAATAATTTGAAAAAAATACTCAAATTATAGGAGTTAAATCAAAGTTTTTAGGAGTGCAATTGCAAATATTAAGAAGTTTTAAGGTCAATTGAAGGGGCATATGACAAAATTAAAATAACAGGGATCAAATTAAAGTTTGCAAATTCCCAATTAGAAAACCATAATTTTTAAGGTTTAAGTAGACGACATATTACTCATTTTTAATGAAGAAAACGAGTGACACATCGCCTACTCCTTGTTTGTTATCTTCTTTAGCCAAAAAGATTGATCGAGCTGTCATTTTCAGGCAAATGAACATGACATCTCTAACCATCTCAGGTGCTCTAACCACCACCATCCGATAGAGGAGATTCCCCTCTATAAGTTTATGTCACCATTTTTCGATGTTTATGCCTTATCACCATGTGGAAGCCCTTAACTTCTTGTCTCAATGTAGCTTTGTCTGGTTTAGTAGAATTTGATAGTGTTACACTCAACTTTAGATTGATGGTGAGAAAGTTACAGACTTCCAAATCAAGTATGGTTTAAACCTAGTTGAAGAATAACTAACACGACCAAAAGATTGATGTCTTCTCCAAAGTGCAGGTTTGTCGAAGTAATAAATAACCCGGCAAGACCGGGGTCGAACCACATGGAGGTTAATTGTATAAATTATAAATAACAACAACAACAACAACAACAACAATAAATTAAAGAGAGTTTTGAGATGTGATATTAATGTAAGGATTAAACAAGGATAGAATAATTGTCAAGGTTAGAGGATCCACTAATGGTATTTCAAACAAGTATAGTATAAACTCTTTTTATTACTCAACTAAAAACCACACACAAAGGAGGTTCCAATCGGATTATAAATTGTTAACATGATTACATTAGTTATCTTATTCGAATAATGTTAAAACTTGTAAATGTTGTCAGGCATTCAAGATTATAACTTATGTTAACAACAAATCAAGTTCCTTTCATAGCACAGGTGTCAGTTATACTATACGGTTGGGCTATGAAAGTGCCAAGTATTTGTTGTAACAAGGGTTATACAATATAAATCTAGATTAACCATTTAACAAGCAAAGTATTAAAAGTGAACAAGATAATAAATATAAAACATGTTAGTATCAAACATTAAGGTCCATGTTGAGTTTATATTATACTTATTCTTACACCATTAGTGTAACTTTTTCACCTTGACATGATAAACTTAGCTAAACATAATGAAAGAGAGAAACATAAATAAACAAGGAAAGAAAATGAAAAGCATAAACAAGAGATTAATATAAGCAAAACTTAAGCATTACAAAATATAAAGAAAGAGCAAGAGCATGATCTTGATCTGAACACCAAGATGCCTAAATACATGGCAAATGCCTCCTTTTATAGGCCAAAATTCAGAACTA
>Ga0325404_1003257_pt1 | contig 17357 bp, 8 predicted proteins | sample PopdelMetagenome_18_FD_205664 | JGI IMG/M metagenome (GOLD analysis project Ga0325404, IMG submission 205664) | Populus deltoides microbial communities from Bellville, Georgia, United States - Xylem-Control-R1 | ecosystem: Host-associated > Plants > Phyllosphere > Stem > Wood/Secondary xylem... | reverse complement strand
AAAAAATAAACTAAAAAAAGTTTAAAGAACTCAAGTTATCGGTCTAACCCACAACCCAGTTCATAAGATTGTGATATCCTAATGGAAAGGAAATAAAAAAACATGAAACCCAAAACTCGGTGAATACAATGTTGAAGGATTAATTTAAAAAAAATAAAAAAACAATCTGAGTCACCTTAGATTAACTTGTCAAACACAGATAAAAAAATGAGATAAATCAATATAAAGCAAATCAAATAAAATTATAAAGTTTAATTCCAAATCAACTCAATGTTGAAGGATGAAATTGAAAAAAAACTATTTAATTAAAAAAATGATAACAAAAACTGGAGTCAACCTGACTAATTTACAAAACTCACGATCCGGGTTACGAGATCATGTTAACCATATAAAAAAAAATCTAAAAATAATCATGAAACCTAATTTTCAATCAATCTAATATTGAAGGATGATGTTGAGAAAAAAATAACAAAAAAAAACCTGAATCAATACAATTAACGTGTAAAACTCATAATCTAGGTTATGATATCATGATAATTCTATAGAAAATAAATTAAAATAAATTATAAAGTTCAACACCCAGTAAATCTAATGTTAAAAAATAAAATTAAAAAAAAAACTAAATTTTAAATAAAATAATCCTTAGAACTTTCAATGTTTATTATTACAGTGATATAACAAGGTCTTTTTTGTATATGTTAATGAGATGTTACTCGAATGAGAAGTCCACAATCTTGCTTTGTTCTTTATAAAGCCGAGTGTCTAGAATAATAATACCTTTTATTTTTAGGTATATTTTAAAAGCATGTTTCACTTAAAAAAAATATTAAATTAAGTATTTAATATTTTTTTATGATTTTGATATGTTAATATTAAAAAGAAAAAGAAAATATAAAGAAAATATTTTAATATATTTTCAAAAACAAATTACTTTTAAAAAACAATATAAAATATAAAAAGTTGAGAAACAAAATTTTCTTGAATTGTTCAAGAGCAACAGGCCAGCACAATAGGCCCACCTCACTACTCAACAAGAAGTTTTCTACTTATTCTTTTCCTTCACGAGTCACGACAAGTTGTAGAGTAGGTTGAAACTTGGTCTGTGCATACATGGCAATGGCATGCAATAACTGGAACTTTTTTAACACCGATAATACGCCAATGACTCACGAACCCCATGAACACACCAAGATGTCACAAATTTAAAGGCTCAGTCACCCTCTTGGAACGTAAAGCACTACAACGTAACACTTCCTCTCTCTCGTCATTATATATATATATATATATAATTCAAAATATTATATCAGCAATATAATTTCAATCCAAATCTAAAAATAAATTAACTTGAAATTATACATTTCAAATTTAAAATTCCAAAAGCAAATAAAAATTTATTCTGTTTTGTTTTTTAACCTAAAACAAGATAAACTAGTCAGGTGAAACAGAAATAAATTCACAGCCTTGATCTAGACATGGGAAAAGAAAGAATGGAGAGAGAGCGAGAAAAATAAAGGAAAAGAAAAAAGAAAAGAAGAATCAAATTAGGAATATTTTAAGTCTTTTAACAAATTTTAAATCTGACTTTCACGGTATGCAAATATAATTTTTTAAATATAAGAGGGAAAGTGTTACCAGGATCAACCGAACCCTTAGAAGGTTTAAGGACATTTTTCCAAAAAACCATCTTCACAGAAGCAACTCTGCCCTTCGCATACCCTATGCTGACTATTGCACTACCTTTGGATTGGTTGCCGGTGACTGGGAGCTTGGATTTGAACAAAAACCACTGTCGAGAGCTTGCTTCAGACAGAGGGTTATAAAGCTGACAGAATCAGGGATGGTGTACTAAAAAACCACGAGGGAAAAACCAAGCAATCATAGCATTTAAAAAACTTTTGATCGAATTATCATTTCTCGAGGTGCCTGTGTTAACTTCAATATCGCATAAAACCTAGCTCGTCTCCCCAGATGGTATATGATGCAGAGGTCATAAAAAAACTCTGATAGACTGGATGGAAAATAAGTCATTAATCAAATGGTAATAATGCACGGTCAAGGTCTTTGATTAGCAACATTGTTCTCGTTGCTTTGGTTTGGAGGGTAAACAGTGTCGAAAACTATCCTTGCAAATACATGTCTAACCTCCTCCAAGCTACCCTTTGCCAAAGACTCATAGTCAATCTTCCTCCCCTGTCGGCGCACAAATCTTGTCTCCATGCCCCTTCTTCTAACGCATTCAAAAATCTTGCTCACTCTTAGAAACAAGGCCATGGGGATAAAAACCTGAAAATTAAGACGCAGCACCAGCATACATTAAAATAAAACCATCAAGTGGCTAATAATAATAATAATAATAATACCCTTAAAAACAGTCCATCGGTTCAGAATGATGAATCAATATAGTGCATGTTACATATCTGATTAAACTTCTTGCAAGGACGAGGAACATGTCATCTCATTTATGCTTAGGCTTCATCTATGCATTGAAGACTAGTCCAAATCAGATCAAATAAACAAAATGGAAGTTAAATGGATAATAATTTGATGGTTTTGATTGTTCTCGTTTATTTATAGATGCACAAAGGTACATTGATTATGTACAGATGTTTAGGTCTCATTCACATTAGTATGACACAGATAACTGATTCATTTATGTTGCTAAACAAAAGCAGAGCTGGTGTAATAAGACAAGAGAGATGAATTGTAGAAATAAAATCCTCACCAAATCTGAGGACGGTGCTTTGGGGTATTTAGCCATTGCTTTAGAGACATAACATCCATCAGTCATATTGCATAACGCAGTTTTGACCAATGCAGCAAAATTGATGGTTTTATGCACCAATGCATTATTTGAATCTGGATTCTGTGCTTCCAATAATTCGGGGAAACTGGATTGATATGGCCGGGATATCCTCCTTGCAATTTCCACGGATTCCAGTAAAGATCCACCACTGTGGACAGCAAGGCTAAATGCAGTAACTACCAATGGATCTTGAGGCTGATCAACCAGAGCCTTATGGAAAGCGAAAATGCCTAACCTGTGCAATGTAATCTAGTAATTATCTTGTAACTATTCCAGACATGCATGCATAACATATCAATCACTACAATACACACTGCAACAGTTATCCTGAAGGATTGGAAGTATAAATCCAAAATCATGAAACAGTCCACCTTATTTACTTCAACTCGGTACAATCCTTATCACAGCTCAGGATGCAGATTGCACAACTCTATATTGATTATCAAACAACAGACTCCTTTTTAAATGTGACTAATTATGCAAACCAGAAAAAAGAATCTTCGTATAAACGATTAAAACTTGTAAAAAAAACTTGACCATATGATTGCAGCAGTACCAGCTACATCTCACCATAAGCTAGAGTGGCATGGCCGATCAGGTGCTACTAGTCTATCAAGATTGGAAAACAAAGACTGAAAAAGCACAAAGAAGAAGCAATTACGTTAGTATAGATGCTACAGAGGGGGGATGTCTTACAAGGACAAAACAGTATTATTGAAGACAATGAGAGTGCAGGAGATAAGAATAAGATGATGGTGTTGTTTGCTAGAAGAAGACAGATGGAATGCAGCATGTGCAAAAAATCAACCTACAATATCTATGATGCAACATATTTGACAGCAAACAGTGGCAGTAAAACAAGGACAGGTGTAAGTAGAACACAATTATAACAACATGCATCTTCACATACCAGAAGCATATTAGATCTCTCATCCCGTCTTTGAAAGCCTTGGGAAACAAAATAAGATGCCTGCATCATGAAGCTAGTTAAATATTTCATGGACACCAATTTTACATTGTATATCAAGAAGGGAAACATGATACTTGGATGGGTAGAAGGATCTCTAGAAGTCCAAATCTCCACATTAATCTCAAAGAAGCTTCTGCAGATCCATATGCCAACATATAATTCAGTTCCAAGAGTATCCTACCCTACAAGCACATGGAAGAAAAAAAACTGAAGTGAAATTACCAATGACATTAAAAGACTCGGAAGAGGAAATTAATACCTTGTCCAGCCTAAGCACAGAATGAGAAAGCTCTTTTAGAGAAAGAGCAAGATCTCTAGTAAAACCAAAATGTAAACGGGCAGCAATTCTGATTGCACGTAAAATGCGACCTGGGGATTAATTAGTGACAGGATTAGATGATTTATCTAAAAAATGAGTACAAGCACTTTAAAATGGTACTATTGAGCATCATGTTCGGCAAAAGCACAGTATATCAAACAGTAAACTAGAAAAACTAACCACTTAATAAGGAGGTAGAAACTCACCACTATCCTCCATGAAAGAAAGATTTGCAGGTATTACTGTACGGACCTACAGATAACCATTAAAAGATGAATGTCATTGGCAATTTCAACATGCCTCGATCAACTTGTGAACCAGAAATTCTATCAGATGCGTGCATACTTTGGTTTTCTTAATGTCTGTAATTCCTCCCATATAGTCATACACTATGTTCGCATATGGCTCAAGCATCAACCTGCCAAAAGCATACGGTAATCACAAAATCAAAGTTACAAAATTGCCTTCAAGTAATTATGCAAAGTTCTCAGACAACTTATCTAACATAATTTGCTAAAATGAAGACAACCAATGCCAGATATCTGTTAATCCCAACTTGAATGCAAGTATCAAAGATGTACCCATTGATTGTAAAGTCCCGCTGCAAGCAGTTCCTCCATCGAATAAAATCACGCTCACTGCAACCTCGAGGTTTTCTGACATTACCATTGAATTTCCCATCAGACTTCAATTGAGAAGTGCTAAAACTTGAAACCTGCTAAATAAATGGACTCCATTAAACCTAAACATGTAGGTAGACTAAAGGAAATTAAAAATGTACAAGTAGACTGGAAATATCACAGAATAAGACCTGATCACGATCACTTTTTTTTAACGTAGGAAATAAACTGACTGGGGTGGGGGCACTTTATTGGCCAAGTATTTGAATATAGAATAGAAGGTTATAGACAAACCTCCACAATGGCATCATCCACATGCACGTGGCATATAGGAAACCGTTTCCCAACAATTTCACATCGATGAAAGGCTTTTCTTACCTGCAATGGCAAGAATGTTTAATGTGCATAATTAGCATCTCCACAAAAAAATTAAAATGAAAGTAAGCATGAAGGCCCAGATTTGGCAAGAATATTGATCAAGCCAGAAGAATGTAATCTGAGATAGATTTCGTATAAGATTTATGAATACTGATCGATTTCACATTGATGAATTTCACCAGTGAGATCAATTCATACAGGTATCCATAAAATATTTGTTAGAGATTAATGGAGATTGGAGGGAATTTAAAGTTCTAGAGGGTAATGTGTGTGACCACTGACCAGGGCAGGGAAATAGAACGCCGTTTTACTTCCACAGTAGGATCTAGAAAGGCATAATTTTTATCTTTGCAAGCATCATCCAGCTCCTTCGACAATGAGCTTGTATAGTTCTCGATTACATTTCAAAAAATTCATTCTAGCCATCAAGCTTTATGTCGCCCGACAAAAGGTACAGTGTAATTGTTTAATTATGTGATGCCTTTCCAATTTCCAACGAAACCATTTGTCAATACACTGGGAAAAGGAAAAAAAAACAAAGAATTTAGGTAGAGAAAACCTGCTTAAGTTCAGCTGAAGTTATAACATCAAAGTCTTTTGGGATTCGCTTTAAGATAAGATCCCTTACACAACCTCCAACAAGGTAGACCTCATATCCTACACCAAGCAAGGATCATTTTCATATCTAACAATACAAGGAATTCATTTCAAATAAAAACCACAAAAACAAGAATAATAGCACATATAGATGATCCAACCTTTCTTCTTGAGCCCATTAAGCACAACTCTTGTAGGTCTCGATATCATTGAATTACTGATTCCAAGTTCTTCACCGTCCAGCTTCTTCCATTCAGGTGCCTTTCTTTCACCATTTACTACTTCAAATACGAAATATTAAACATAACCCAATATTTAAAACAGCAAAAAGAAGCACAAAACACACCTTTTTCTTTTTTGGAGGAAGAATTAATTACTGGAAGATGACCCTCTTCTTTATGTTCAGTGGTTGATGCGACTGCTACAGCAGAGTTGCTGCAATGCCGAATCTGCAAAACATTTCAAGAAGTGAAAATAAAAGGAAAAAAAAAAAAACAAGATCGAATCTTTCATTATAATTATAACTATTTGAGTGAAAGAAAGATTTCAAACATGGAATAAGAGAGGATGGTGAAAGCATAAATGGGTCCTCCATGCAACTACAACTGTCATTTCACAGAATTTTCAAGAGTTGTTCGATAATGATAGCCTGAACCAAGGAAGATTGAATGTGATAATTAGGATTTTGAGAAGGGATGATGACCAAAAACAAAATAGTACATGTACTTGATAAAGTTCTCTTTGTTAAATTTAAGGCTAATCGGTATAAACACCCTGAGCAATCGAAACCTACATCCTCGATATTTTGATTTTCTGCTTCTTGGTCCCTCGTTGGTTCAGGCCATAGCAGTGTGGGCCTTCCTCTTGCTTCGAAGCAGTTTATCTTTGTATTTAAAAATTATTTTTGAAAAAAATTAAATTTTTATTTTTAATTAAATTTTTTAATATTTTTTGGTATGATTATGTTAAAAATAAATTTTTTTTAAAAAAATAAAAAATACTTAAAAAAAATCATCACTACAATTCCGAGAAGCTGATTCACCTAAAAAAATAACGGAAGCATATGTTTTGCCAAAAAATATATATATAAAAACCCTTAAAATTGATTTTATTAAATTCAGCTACAAATTCTTTATGTTTTATGGTGCTTGGTTCGTTAGATCTTTATTTTCATGTGCTATGTTAAACAACACGTTTATTTCCATTTATTTATTTAGAAAAAAAATTAAAATTAAAAAATACACTTCAAGGTTCCAATCCATCATGCTGTCCAAACTTGCTTTTATTAAAAATACTAAAAGTTATCGATTAATCACTATGGCTGAAGATATATATTATCGTGAATTGAAACAATAAAATAATATCTTTGCCCTCTTCAACAAATCTGACAAAGCTTGCAATTGGAGATAAAATCGTATTTTCAAGAAGATTCATTGGATATTACAAGATTGATTTATAACAAATTGATCAATACACTTTTTTTTTTACACAATTAAAATATTTTATTTGCCTTGAAAGCAAAAAATGTTAACCTTTTGGTCAGGAGATTTTTTTTTTTGTCTTTTCAAAATTACTTACTCATTAAAATTATTCTAATACCCTTGAAAACAAATAGGCTCGCACAAAGAGGTTTCTTCTGTTTATATAGTAAAACAACAAGATTGCCCTTTAAAAAAAAAAAAATCAAAGGTTGGCTTCAGTGGCGTTTTAGTGTTTTCCTTATTTTTTTTTTTAGGATTTTCCAGAGGTTGTTTTGTAATTTTTACAATTTAAATAATATTTTTTAAAATTATTGATGCGAACACATCAGCACTTGATGGTCACTGCACCCTTCAGGCAGCACGTGCTTGGTCATTTGACTACCAAATTCTACCATCAAGGTGGTAGAGTTTGCCGTTTTTTTTCTAGTGGTGTGGCATGTATAAATTGCGGAGATATGGTTGGATTTTGGTTTGGTTTTTTTTCCTCCTTTCTCTCTTTCCTAGCTTAGAAATTCATGCCAATCCTTTCAAAAAATAATTGTGCCCTCTAGTTTGTAATTTTATTAATTTTTACTCTTATTCTTCTGATTACTATTTTCTTTGCTTTTGATGCTTTTTGAATTTTAGATTTTTTTTCAATTTCATCCCTAAAAATTTTATTTGATTTGATTTTTATATATAATTTTATTCTTATTATTTTGATTGCTCTATTTGGTGTTTTATTATTTTCTTAATTTATTTGTTTTTTAATCTTGTCGCTCGTCATTTTATTGTATTTATTTTTTTATTTAATTTTGATTATTTTGATTATTATTATTATTTTATTTTTTTATTGATCAATTTTTTTTTAACCATTCAAAGTTCAGAATATTCTTATATTAAATCCAATTAAAAGACATGGTAACCTCTAAAGAAACGGCGGGACTGCTACAAGTATAGATGCACCTATAAACTTGCCATCTTTATCTTTCTTCTCCCAGTCAGAATCTCCTTTTTTTCTACTTTTTGTACAGACAATATCATGGAGTTCAAGTTTAGAGGATTAGACAACAGGGCGTCGTCGATGTTCTTCTCCTCTCTATCCTCTAGTAAAGCTTGAACGATTTTCTTTTATTACCTTCAATATTTTTAAATCTCTGTTTGGGTGGTTCATTTCAAATATGATCCAGACCGGGTCAAGTTATTTGATCCGTTTTTAAAATTGTTTGATTTTAAAAAACAAAAAAATAAATTCGAGTTGCACCGTGGAGAACAATGTATACCAGTAGACTACCGCATATATAGAGCACGTTTGAGAATCCGGCTGCGAATGTGTTCCTAAAAAATTTGAATTTTTTGTTTTTGTTAAAATTTAATATGGTTTATATGTTTTGAATCATTTTGATGTGTTGATGTCAAAAATAATTTTTTAAAAATAAAAAAACATTAATTGCATGTATTTTAGTACGAAAAGTTATTTGAAAAGCACTCATACAATACCAAACATACCCAATATGCTATTTTTCTGGGAAAAAAAAATATATGCGCTAATTTCCCAGATTTTTCACGGGAAAGTTTCATTTCTCAAAAGGATTCAAAATATCAACGACAATTCAGTCATAATCAGCGGAATCAAAATACAGCCAAATTAAAAAAGGTGGCCCATCAATCTGCAACCACTCGACTGGACACCATGTCCTCAGCAATCCACTACGTTAGCTGTAATTGACCAAACATCTAAAATTCAACCCTCATCCTAGCATGCCACATCTCCTCTCATCTGATTTATCTAAGTATATTATTCAACATAAATCTTCCTTAAATTTTTGATAGACTGACCGACCATTTAATTTAATATGTTATTTTTTAATATTTTTTTAAATTTTTTCAAGTTAAATTATAATTTTACAAGTTTTATAGATTGTTTTTTATCTGCAAAATCAACCGAGTTATATCAAATTAATACTTACACGATTTAAATTTTTTTTATTATAAAAATACGCAATATTTAAACATTTAAATACGAGTCAAGAATATAGAATATATTCATATTTTAAACTTGTTTTTTTTAAATTATATTCATTTTCACTCTTATTAGTTTTTTATTAAAGCTTTTTTTTAATAAAAAAATACAATATCAAGTGATGCTTAGTATTTATTTAAAAAATACAACATTGATTAAGATTTTAAATTGAGTATCTATCGAAAATGTGGAATATATATTATATAATATATTCATATTTTTAATTTTAATTTTTTGTTGTTCACTTTTGCTGGATGTGTGAATTTTATTAATTCGATTTCCATCAATAATTAACTCTAAAAACATTGCTTATATATATGGGTATAAGATATGATAACATGGATAGCACAATGAGAATAGTGAAAATAAATATAATTATCTAATTAAGAATTGATATGATAATGTTCCTAAGAATTTAATTACTCAGATATAACCGCACCCGGTTCCATTCCACATCGCAGGGCATGCTTCTTGTCAAAAGCCTACTTTTGAGCTTGCGTTTTTGTATAGGTTTGGTAATTTTGTCCGGTATGGCTATCGTATAAAAATTATAATGCAGAATTTTATATTACATATTTTATTCTTGATTTGCAATTTTTTAAATAAATCTAAAAATCAATTTGAATAGATTAGAAATTTTAAAAAATAAAAAAACTCTAAATTATAAATAAATTAGAAAATCCAAAAATAAAGAGAAAAATAACAAAAATGCATGGACATGCACCACCTTTTAGATCTAATTTGGACCTTGGCTAATTAAAGCAAACCAACATCTTATAGAATTCAATTCGTAGAATCTACTAGTAAAATTTAATCACAATCACGATCCAACAGTTAAATAGAAATTAATTGATAAGAACAAAATACGTCAGTGTTCCAGCACGACCCGTATATAGCTGAATCCTCCTTGTCAAAAAGCCTACTCTTGAGCATGGCATTATTGCAAAGGTTTGATAATTCCGTTGCATGCTCCAATTTTTCAAAGCAGTATATGCTAGGAGCCAGTAAGACGCCAGCAGCTCTGCGATCCTAGGCAAAAACATGTTAAACACGATGGAACGCTTTCTACTAAAAATCTTTTGCCCAGATACTATCTTTTTGGTGTTCAACGCGAAAGACGTTATTTTGCCCAGAACCAAACAGCTGCTGGCGACTATGCTTACGTTCTTGAAAGCATTAATTCTTCCCGTTTTTAATGAGCAGCGCACGAGTGGGGGCCAATTGCTCTATAACACGGTTGAGTACAAGGAAATACTACCTTGCTAGCACTCTATTTTTGGCAACTTGCCTCTTCTGCTCAGATCAGGCATCACATTTCTCATTTTGGTCTTTTTTTCCCCCTCCTCATTTTAGCATTGCCTTCTCTCTCAATGGCTCATTTTTCGCTTTATGTTTATCTGTATTCAAAACAAACACTTCTCCATGAACCATGTGCCATTCACTGACTTTGGATGTGCAAGAAAAACACATGCCATTATATTAATTAATGTGTTTTTTTTTTAAAAAAAAAAAGAAGAAGAAGCAGGCAATGCCTTGTCTGCTAACCCAACTCTCTTAAGGATGAGTTCCTGGTGTCCAGAGTAGATTTTATAGGCAACAGATATCTATGTTAATCTTTCAAAAGTGCTGTAATGTAATGCTTGATCAATATAGCACAAAGTTTCTTTAAACCATATGATTTCTTTGCTTTGTAACATACTCTGTTAAATAAATTAGGTTGTGAGTGCTAAATGTCTTTACGTTCACTGGTATATCATGCAAACACAAAGCCAATGCCTATGAGAAACGTGATTGACCTGCGCTGAATTTCGTCGGTAATTTCATGAATGTGCTAGCTGATTTTGTTTGATTAAATTTCTTTGCTTTGATTCAATCTGTAACGTTTCCAAGAAAGTTCGTGATGTTTCATGAATTCGACTCTTAAACTTAGCTTTGTGAAAGGGTGGGCACCGACGTACAGTAGAGCAGCGTAAAAGTTCTAGCAGTAATCTTTACAAGAAAATTTTCACTAATCTTTTAATTTTACTTGGTTGTTTTAGCTCCAATATTGTCATAAGGTAAATTCTTAGCGGAGTTGGTGGAATTTTATCAAATATAATTAAAGTGGCTTCTTGACTGCTGATTAGGATCGCGTCTACAAAAATTAATTTTTTTTTAAAATTAATTCTTTATAAAAAATAAATTTTAAAAAATAAAAAAATATTATTTTAATATATATTTTAAATGAAAAATGCTTTAAAAAATAACTATCATAACCTTATAATTTACTTATTAAATTTCATCTACAGTATTAGTTGTGGAATTGCATTTCTTAAGAGCTGATCATACTCGCGGCTTCTTTTCACAAGAAAAGGTATCACCAGACTGAACTTTCACTGATTATAAATAACACTAGAAACGTAATTATTATTTGAATTATATTACTTAAAAATCCAATTTATATGGAAGATTTACTTACCCAGTATATTTACTGTTGTTCCTTCTTACTTTTATGATTTGGTTTCAACCAAACGAATATAAATCAACGTACAGTTGATTTATATGTCAGCTATGTTTTGTTGAAATCAAAACATAAGAGTGAGAATGAACAATAATCTTAAAAAATATATATTGTTTGTTTTCTGGTATTAATAGTGTAATTATAATATTATTTCTCATACTTATTTAATTTTTCATTCTCGGTAACACAACCAAAAATTAAAAAAAAAATTAATCAAAATTTATACATTTACTCTATGTAAGAAATTAAAGGGTGGAGCTATTCTATTGCTATTTGGCATCTGCTTTTCTAATCTAAATCGTAACATAGAAAATTTGACAGGAAAGTTTGCGCAAGGAAAGAGTTTTTTAAAAGAGCATAAGTTTTCTTAACCTTCAACGCCTTGTCAGAGTTGTTTCTGTATACAGAGACAATTTTAATATTAGTTTTCTTTAAAATTATATACACAACTCTTTAAATTTTTTTTATTAAAAAAAACTCTATTTTAAATAGATTTTAAAACAAACATCTTTTTAGTAAATTATAAAACATTAATTAAGACTCGCTCATAAAATTAGTTGAGATGCGTGTAAACTGACTCGAATATTCATATTAATAATAATAAAAAAAAACATTGATATATTTTCATGAGATTATATGGTTCCTTATTAAATCTTATGAACCAAATTTTTAGAACCAAACATCTTGAGACATGACTGGTTTCAATCATGGTCGTTGTTAAAAACAGGGGGGGATCAGTCAGGGTCGCCTCCATTGGATATCATGATACCAGATTGACAAGTTCATATCCGCTTCATAAACTAAAATTATTTTAGATAAAAACTGAATGCAAAAGGTAAGAGGTTTTTTTTTTCAAAATAGCACAATCAGCAAAATTATTTAAAGAACTAGCAAAAAGGAGAAAAAAAATGAGTAAATAACACATTTTCTTTGTTATGCTAATAGATCCGGCGCAACAAATATTTTTTTTTTGGTTGCACTAGTTTTACTGGCAAAACTAATATTATGTTCTGTTTTTTTTGGTTGATCGAGCTTCAAAGTATTGGTTTACGCCCAGAAACAACGGTAAGCATTCCTTTTTATACATTGATATTTTCTTTCTCAAGCGATCGATAGCATGGCATGTTCCTCAATTTTATTTTTTAAATGCTTCTCATGCCTTCATGCAGCCTGATATAGCAGAGGGGGAAGTGATTAATGGAGCTAAAAGAAGGGCTGCATCAGCAGGTTGTGTGTCTCCGAGTTTCTCTTTCTCAGTTTCTCTATCTATTTGTTCTTAATGCAGAAAGTACTGTTCGCACAGTTTGCTTTTTATTTTTATTTTCACACTCCAAGTTCTTAATATATACTGACAGATTGGAATAATGAAATGCAAGTAAGGGAAACGTGGTTTAGCTGATCAAGAAAGAAAGAGATATGGATAGAAGGAAGGTTTCACAGCGGTTGTGAGGTCCTGCTGTCATGAAATCCACAGATATTGCTTCCCAATAGCGCCCCATATATAGCCTCCAGAATATATTTGATGCATCAATTACAATGATGCAATTTTCTTTATTATAAATGAACTATTTTTACAATTTTCTCCCTTAATTACGCTGTTTAGAAAAAACAATTTGCAAATTATCTTCGTCGGGTCTGAGAATCCGTAATCCTTGCGCATGCGGAGGGATCTTTAAGGTACGAGCAGCCAAATGAAATGGAAATATGGCATTCTATCGGATGTCCTATAAAGGTTTAAAGTTAGTCATTATAATTTATCCAAATAATTAAATGAGAAATGATCTATGATCATACACTACAGATGAACATGAATTATCCAGTATTCAGCAGTGATATAGCATCCCTGCACCTTCTGTCCTAAAATATTATATGGTCGAAATCGGTGTCGTTTAGAGGATGGCGAAGCAAAAGGGTCATCTCCTCTTCTCTCATAAATTAAGAGATGCTCATACTGTTGATCGTTTGATGGTCGGATCTCTCTAGTGGTCGGTGTTTAACAGGCTGGTAGTAATCCAGCAACTTCAAATCTGGACGGTGGCGATAATTTCCTAGTTTCAAACCAAAGCACAACCCCTGGTTTTGCACCAGTATCTAGGATTGCAAATGCTGAATAAAATTCAGGTCAACACGAAAAGGCTTTCCGGAAGGTACGGCAATCCAAATGTGCTAGTATTATAGAGTTAACAGGCAGGGAGGGAGGGAGGCCGAGGCATTCAGATTCCAGTTGTTTTTTTCTTGAATTTGAGTTCTCAGTTTTGTCATTTTATGAATACTTTCCTTCCATAAGGGAAGTTGTCGTCTTTGTTGTACACGCCTAAATATGGATACTTGAGCACTAAAGTGAAAGGTCATTTTAGCATTTTAAATGAGTTTATGCACTCTCTCTAGATAAAAGTTAAATATTTAAGATTTTTAAAGAACTAAAATCTACGTACATTAATGAAATATTATATGTTGTAGCTAGGTAGTTTACAAAAAAAATTTACAGTTGAATTTACATTAAAAAGAGAGAGATATATATATATATATATAAAAAGGATAAAACTCATAATGCATAAAAAAATATATTTATTTATGATTTTTATCTCCTAATTATATCTATTTTTAAAGATCTCGATTAGTTAATGATTTAATTGTAGCTGCTCAATGCTCTATAGTTTATTAAAATTAATCAATTAGTTAGTTTTTAGAATATAAGAAATAATTATATATAAAACACGAACTAGTTAAAAAAAAATTATTAACTGTTGTAACCTTATATCCTGTGAGTAAATTACTCCACCACACTCCACTGTCTCGAGTATTTGGCGTCTATATATTGGTTCGTAATTTTTCGAGACCGACCGGTCCCTTCCTCTTCCTGCCAGGTGCCAGCTCTGACCATCTGCTTTGCTGCCAACTTAGAATTTAGTTTGAAGACCCCAAAATGGCAGATTTTTCTTACCAGCAACAGCATCCTGCTTCTGTTGTTGACGAGTTTCAGCTCGATTCAAACACCATCGCAAGCGGAACTTTGTTTTCTCCAAATCTTCCATATGAATGTCTCCAGGAGAGCCCTTTGCATGCTGAAAGAATCCTTGAAACTATCCATGCTGATGACAACAGCATTGCGAAAGTCCCTTTCATAAGCACTACAGACCACTCTTCAACGACTGCAAGGCATAATTCAAGTTCGTCCATGGTGGTTGATCTTCAGTACTGCGAAGAAAATCGAGTTAGTCAGGCGATGACCCCAACATTGTGGCAATTGAGAAAGCACTCGTCGCCAGCCATAAAGGTACATATGAGCCGCGATATTAAATTTCCTAATTAAGAAAATGTTCGCCTGTCAATCCACGCCTATTTAAAAATTATGACAGAATCCTATGGGAGAAATGCTACAGCACGAATACACTACAATGGTGCTTATACTGCACATATATTATACATACGAACAAGATGTAACTTGATCGATATCTTTAACACAATGGTAGTTAATGAATTAGGGGTATTAGACTCAATACTCTACTTCATTAAGACATGACAGTCGTTTACATGAAAATTATATGATTGATGTTGATGACGACATTATTGTATTTCGTTGGCTGTGATCAGGTAAAAAGAGAAAGCAAAAGACAGAAACTAAACCTAAACAGTTCTGTCTCAAGAAATGCAAAGAGGGTAAGGCCAGCAAAAAAACAGAAGAAAGTTCCTGTTGAGCCTCCAACAGGCTACGTTCACGTCAGGGCAAGAAGGGGTGAAGCAACAGACAGTCATAGCCTTGCTGAAAGGGTAATCGATTAAAGGACAGATTAATTGAACCTGCTGGCTTTTAATTAATTAGCGGCCAGATTGTCTTATTTATTCTTTATGAAACATGGTTTTGAAGGTGAGAAGAGAGAAAATCAGTTCAAGGATGAAGCTGCTGCAATCTCTAGTTCCTGGATGTGATAAGGTAAATATAATTTCTAAGTCGTCTGCTAATACCGATTTTGAGAAAAAAATTATTTCGAAATTGAGATTATTCTGTTGTATATTTCAATTGGCTGTCATATAATTAACAGATAACTGGCAAGGCTCTCGTACTGGATGAGATAATCAGCTACGTTCAGCTTCTAAAAGATCGAGTGCAGGTAAGAATTAATGAAGACACTGCCTAAAATGGCCCCTTCATATTGGTATGCTATCAATTACCGCAATTAGCAATCTCATCATTTCTCTGTTCAGTCTTTTGAAGCACAACTTGATTTGCTTAATGGAGCGTTCATTGATGAATTTGAAGTGAACTTCAATAGGGAGACACGAGAATGGCAGGTAATTAAATATTTATCATGTTATTTAGATTTCAGAGCTTCTCCTGTAGTATAACTGATTCCTCCCTTGTCAATATGCCAATTTCAGGAGCTATTTATCTCGGAACTTCAATTGCCGTCTATTCTAGAATCTGGATCCTCCCTGCTCCCTTCTCTCGTTGAGAAAACAGATGCACCCGCTTCATTGTTACAGCCACACCTCAAGAACTACTAATGAGCATTATCAAAGCAGGACTCAAATGCAAGGCAAAACATCATAAAATTATGTTCCCAATTCTGATAATCCCACTTTTGAGGAATCTAGAACTCCAAAGTGTTGGAATTAATTTTAAAGTTTGTATTCAAAGTGTCTTTTTAATTTTTCTAAATATCTTCTAGATATATACGTAACTATTAAAAATGTATTTATTTTTCAAATCTATTGAATTATCTTAAACTAGTAAAAATATATGTTCGGAGTAGTACAAGTCTAAGCCTAAGTTAATATGAATGAGATTTGTTCTTCAAAATATTGCCCATGTTCCCATTTTTACTTATCTCCTTCCAATATTTATAACATTAAAGGGCATGGCAGATTGTTTGCCGGCATGGATTAGAGAATCTGCATCTTTTCTAGTGGAAAATCAGATGCACGACACCACCTGCAGAAATGCCTGTTTTTTTCAAGTTCCTAATTATTTAGATTCTGTTCAAGGGGTTACAATAATTATATTTCATTTTAGTTCACTGGTTGTAAATCACGTGATCTTCTGAGATTCAGAACACACACACTTGCTTCGTAAACTTTGTTGGATTGTCAAACAAATTGTTTTTGTAGAGTGTCATTGTCGGATTGCAACATCATATGTACAGGCTTGTCTTATAGAATATCACTGATGCATAACAAGCAGTCCAGGAATACATGGATCAAGCAAAACACGCAGAGTAGTTCAAGAAGTCGTCCTGCTAGGGAAAACAAACCATCTAACTTTTAATGATCTTAACTTTTGACCCGGGTAATTTACTGGATTAATTCCTAATCCTCATGCAACATTTAGAATTTTATAGCCTAGAATGCGTGAGAAGCTGGTAAAGAATTTATTTTTCGTTCATTTTATTACTTTGGATGCAGTAAAGTTGTTAAAGTTTAACAGTAGTTTGTTTCTGTATTGATTTATTATTGTGCTAAGTTATAGTTTATGATGAGGTTGTGAAACCCCATTGAATATGAAGCTTCTAACAAGATTGAGGTCGGGCGAGTTCTTGAGTGAACAATATTTCTTTTGTTGAGGTTGTGAAACCCCATTGATTATGAAGCTTCTAGTCAGTTTATTTATCACATGTACTTTTGTATTTACTTGACGACAAAGAGGGCCTTATGGAGGCAATGAGTCAATCTTCAAGCTTAGTCATCTC